>Ga0210093_1000005_pt1 | contig 42485 bp, 40 predicted proteins | sample White_ThreeSqB_D_2_FD_185590 | JGI IMG/M metagenome (GOLD analysis project Ga0210093, IMG submission 185590) | Wetland microbial communities from the San Francisco Bay, California, USA, that impact long-term carbon sequestration -... | ecosystem: Environmental > Aquatic > Marine > Wetlands ... | reverse complement strand
GCCATGAACAGTGCTTCGATGTCCGGTTCCGCCTCGTCCGCCGAGGCGCGCCAGGTCCGTAACAGGCGATCAACCGTTGTCGGGTGCGGAAACTTCGGCGCGGTGCCGAAGCCACCGTAATCGCGATCGAAAGTCTTCTCGAAGGTAGCCCGCGCCAGCGTGAGTGGCCCGGCGTTCAGCTCGTCACCGGCAGCCGCCGGCTGTGGTTCGAGTTTGCCGAACACCTCGACCAGTCGCGCACTCTGGTTGCGGACCTCGTCGCGGTTATCCGTGTAGTACGCGGCGACATTTCTCAGGAGGTCGCCGAATGCCGGCATGCCGTAACGCGCCTCCTTCGGGAAATAGGTGCCGCCGAAGAACGGCCGCTGGTCGTCGGCGTCGAGAAACATCGTCAGTGGCCAGCCGCCGCCACGCTGCGTCAACAGCTGATGCGCGGCCTGGTAGATCTTGTCGATGTCCGGCCGTTCCTCGCGGTCGACCTTGATATTGACGAACAACTCGTTCATCAGTGCCGCGGTCGCATCGTCCTCGAAAGATTCGTGCGCCATGACATGGCACCAGTGGCACGCCGAATAGCCGATCGACAGCAACACCGGCTTGCCTGTCTCGCGCGCGGCGCGAAAGGCCTCATCGCCCCATGGGTACCAGTCGACCGGGTTGTCGGCATGCTGTTGCAGGTAGGGACTCGTTTCTCGAGCAAGGCGATTGGACATGGGATCCCCGGGTGGCCCTATGACGCGCTGGTGAAACTGACTATCATACCGGTTCCTGTGCCGACCCCGAGCGAGTATTCATGCTGACCTACCCGGAGATCGACCCGGTCATATTTTCCATTGGATTCGTCAAGGTGCGTTGGTACGGGCTGATGTACGTCATCGGTTTCCTGGTCGGCTGGTGGCTGGCACGGCGCCGCTCGCAGCGCAGCGACTCGCCGGTGACACCGGAACAGGTCGACGACCTGGTGTTCTACGCGATGCTCGGGGTCATTGTCGGGGGCCGCGTCGGCTACGCCGTTGTCTACGGCTGGTCACAGCTCACCAGCGATCCCCTGTACCTGATCAGGATTACCGAAGGCGGCATGTCGTTCCATGGCGGCCTGGTCGGGGTCATGACTGCGATGTGGCTGTATGGCCGCAAACTCGGCCATTCGATCTGGCGGATGACCGATTTCGTCGCGCCGATGGTGCCGCTTGGCCTCGGTTTCGGGCGCATCGGCAATTTCATCAACGGCGAGCTGTGGGGCAAGCCGACCGACGTCCCGTGGGGCTTTCTCGTCAACGGCCAGGTCCTGCACCCTTCGCAACTGTACGAAGCGCTGCTGGAGGGCTTCGTTCTGTTCGCAGTCCTGTGGATCTACTCGGCGAAGCCGCGTCCCTACCTCGCGGTATCCGGCATGTTCCTGCTGCTGTACGGCCTGTTCCGGTTTGCCGTGGAGTTCTGGCGTGTTCCGGACGCGCACCTGAGTTACCTCGCACTCGGCTGGGTCACGATGGGACAAATACTGAGCCTGCCGATGATCATCGCCGGCGCGGCGTTGCTCGTCATGGCGTATCGCGCAGGCGACGGCAGACAGGCAAAGGCCTGACATGCGGCAGTATCTCGACCTGATGCGCCTGGTGCGCGACACCGGCACCCGCAAGGAAGACCGTACCGGCACCGGCACGCTGAGCATCTTCGGTCACCAGATGCGGTTCGACCTGGGGGCCGGATTCCCGCTGGTCACGACGAAGAAGCTGCACCTCAAGTCGATCATTCACGAACTGCTGTGGTTCCTCTCCGGCGATAGCAACATTCGCTATCTCAAGGACAACGGCGTTTCGATCTGGGACGAGTGGGCGGACGAGGAGGGCGATCTCGGGCCGATTTACGGCGTGCAGTGGCGTAGCTGGCCGACGCCGGATGGCGGCCGGATCGACCAGGTTGCGCAGATCATGCAGCAACTCAGGAATTCGCCGGATTCGAGACGCATCATCCTGTCGGCGTGGAATGTCGCCGAGATCGAGAACATGGCGCTGCCGCCATGCCATTGCCTGTTCCAGTTTTACGTGGCCGAGGGCAAGCTGTCGTGCCAGTTGTACCAGCGCAGCTGTGACGTCTTCCTCGGTGTGCCCTTCAACATCGCGTCCTACGCGTTGCTGACCCACATGCTCGCAGAGCAGGCAGACCTCGAAGTCGGTGACTTCGTCTGGACCGGCGGCGATTGCCACCTGTACCTGAACCATCTCGAGCAGGCCGACGAACAGCTGACGCGCGAACCGCTGCCGTTGCCGCGGCTCGCGATCAAGCGTCGTCCCGAGAGCATTTTCGATTATCGCTTCGACGATTTCGAAATCGTCGGCTACGAGGCGCATCCCCATATCAAGGCCGCGGTAGCGGTCTGAAAACGCCATCATGATCAGCATCATCGTCGCGGTGTCGCGGAACAATGTCATCGGCAGGGACGGCGCGCTGCCGTGGAGGCTGTCCGACGATCTCAGGCACTTCAAGGCGAAGACGCTGGGCAAACCCGTCATCATGGGACGCAAGACCTGGGAGTCGATTGGCAGAGCGCTGCCCGGGCGGCAGAACATCGTGATCAGCCGGCAACGCGATTTCATTGCCGGGGGTTGTGACGTGGCGCCGTCTGTCGAGAAGGCCGTTGCGCTCGCCCGTGATGCGGAAGAGATCATGGTGATCGGCGGCACGCAGGTCTACGAGATGTTCCTGCCGCACGCCGAACGGCTGTACGTAACGCGGGTGCACGCGGTCGTCGAGGGCGATGCGTTTTTTCCGCCGATCGATGACGGCGTGTGGCGCTTGCTGACCGACGAATTACACTGGTCTGACGAAAAGAACGACCATGCGTTTTCCTTGCGCGTCTACGAGCGAATCGCGGACAGCGCCATGCCGAGGCGCTCGGCGAATTCGTAAGCGTCTTCGAAACTGTTGTAAAGCGGCACCGGCGCGACGCGAATGACGTCCGGGTAGCGCCAGTCGCCGGTGACGTTGAGCTCGCACAGTTTGTCGAATAGACCGCGTGCATCGATCGACCGGTCCCTGACGACGAGCGACAGCTGGCAGCCCCGTGCCTCTTCGGGCGTAATCGTGCCAATCTGCGCGCCGAAACGCTTCTCGACCAGCCAATCAAGGTACGCGGTCAGTTGCAGGGACTTGCTGCGCAATGCGTCGAAACCCGCCTGTTCGAACAGGTGCAGCGACGCGACGACCGGCGCCAGTGCGAGGATCGGTGGATTGCTCATCTGCCACGCTTCGGCACCCACAGCTGCGTCGAAATCCGGCCGCATCTTGAAACGCGTCTCCAGCCGGTTACCCCACCAGCCATGCAGGAAGCGGTCATTGTTGTGGTGTCGTTCGTGGACGAACGCGCCGGCGATCGCACCGGGCCCGGCGTTCAGGTACTTGTAGGTGCACCAGGACGCGAAATCCGGGCCCCACTCGTGCAGCGACAGGGGCACGTTGCCGACGGCGTGTGCGAGATCCAGGCCGACGACGCAACCGTGCATGGCGCCGAGTTCGCAGATCGTTGCCATGTCGAGGACCTGGCCGGTGTAGTACTGCACACCGGGCAACAGTAACAACGCGATTTCATCGCCCTCGCGATCGAGCATTGCGGCGAGATCGTCGGTCTCGAGGTGCAGCTTTCCTTCCCGGGGTGCCCACAGCAACAGGTCGCTGGCCGGGTCGAATCCATGCAACCGGAGTTGCGACGCGGCCGCGTACTGGTCGGACGGAAATGCACCGGCCTCGATCAGTATCTTGCGGCGCTTCCCCTCCGGGCGATAGAAACTGGCCATCAGGATGTGCAGGTTCACCGTCAGCGTGTTCATCGCGATGACTTCGGATTCCCTGGCGCCGGTCAAGGCAACGAAACCGGACACGGCACGGCGGTGGTAGGTCACCCATGGATGTGCAGTGTGGAAGTGGCCGTCGACGGCATAATGATGCCAGTTGGCGAGCTCCTCGTTGACGTAGTCAACGGCAAGTTGTGGCTGCAGGCCAAGCGAATTGCCGCACAGGTAGATCGGTGCGCGCCCGTCTTTTTCGACCGGGAAGTTGAACTGCCCGCGGAACGCGGCGAGCGCGTCGTCCCGGTCGCACGCTTGTGCAAATGCCCTGCTGTCTTCGAATTGTGTCATCAGTTGGGCCCCGTTACCTGGTAGACGCGCGGCACGCGCTTGTCGAGGCGCACTGCTGTGAGCTGGCGACCCCAGACGCAACCGGTATCCAGGCTGATCAGGTCATCGAGGACCACGAGGCCGAGTGCCGACCAGTGGCCGAAGATGATGCGCGTGCCGGCCCACGCCGGGTCGGGCGCATCAAACCATGGCTGCTGGTTCTTGCGCGCGCGCGCAGGATGGCCACTGAAATTGAAGTCGAGGTGGAAGTCGGACGTCACGAGGCGCATGCGCGTCAGGCAATTGATGATGAAACGCAGCCGCTTGTAGCCGCTCAGGTTGTCCGACCAGACGGCCGGTGAGTTGCCATACATCTTGCCCAGCAGCGTAACGTACTTGTCGCCCCGCAAAGCAGCTTCGACTTCGGCGGCGAGAGCCAGCGTCTTCTTGACGCTCCATTGCGGATGAGTACCGGCGTGCACCAGCAGCGTATCGAGCTGCTTGTCGTAGTGGGCGAGGGGCCGGTGCCGCAACCACTCGCAAAGTTCCTCGCGATCGCTGGCGCGCAAGGTCTTTTCGAGTGAACCGAAGCGCTTGCCGGGCCGCACCGCGCCTGCCTCGAGCGCGAGCAGGTGCAGGTCGTGATTGCCGAGCACCGTGATCACCGGGTCGCCGAGGTCCTTGACGAAACGCAGCGTCTTCAGCGACTTCGGGCCACGATTGACGAGGTCACCGGTCAGCCACAGCGAATCCCGGGCCGGGTCGAACCGGATCTTGTCGAGCAGGCGTCGGAAGGGGTCATAACAACCCTGTATGTCGCCGATCGCGTAAACGGCCATCGGCGCGTCCTAGTTCAACAGGCCGGGCACTGCGAGCGTGAACGGCGCGATCGGTGCGTCGAAATTACTGCCGTTGTCGGCTTCCATCCGGTACAGGCCCTGCATCGCGCCGACCGGCGTTTCGAGGATTGCACCACTGGAATAACGGAAGCGTTCGCCGGGATTCAGGTGCGGTTGTTCGCCGACGACGCCGTCGCCGCTGACTTCCTGGACCTTGCCGTTGGCGTCGGTAATGATCCAGTGGCGACTCAGCAGTCTCGCCGGGATCTTGCCGTTATTGGAGATCGTGATCGTGTACGCGAACACGTAACGGTTGGCATCGGGCTCTGATTGATCATCGATGTAGCTCGTCGCCACTTGGACGCGAATGTCGTGAAGCTGTTCTTCCATGCGGCTATTCTAGCGTAAGCCCGCGCGGCGTGGCGTCATGTTTTCCCTTGCACGAGCCGGTTGCTCAGCGCGACATAGTCGGTGATCGCAATTTGTTCGGGACGCAGGCCGGCGTCGATGCCGACAGCCTCGAAGTCATCGGGGCCGACGACGTTCTTCAGCGCGTTACGCAACGTCTTGCGGCGTTGCATGAACGCGGTCGCAACCAGTCTCGACAGCGCCGTCTCATCGGCGATTGCGTACGTGCCCTCGGGCAACGGGTCCAGGCGCACGACAGCCGAGGTGACCTCGGGCGGCGGTGAGAATGCCGTGCGTTCGACATCGAAAAGAGATTCTATGCCGAGGTGACAGCCGAGCATGATGCCGAGGCGACCATAGGCCTTGCTGCCGGGGCCGGCTGCCATGCGTTCGACGACCTCTTTCTGCAGCATGAAATGCATGTCGAGAATGCACTCACGAAATTTCAGCAGGTGAAACAGCAACGGCGTTGAGATGTTGTATGGCAGGTTGCCGACGATTCTCAAGCTCTTGCCCAGCGACGCGAAATCGAAGTCGAGCACGTCCGCCTCATGAATCGTGACGTTCGGCTGGTCGCCGTACTTGCGGCGTAATGCAGCAGCGAGATCACGATCGAGTTCGATCGCATGCAGGTGTCCGGCGCTCGCCGCGAGCGCGTCGGTAATTGCGCCCTGGCCGGGCCCGATCTCGACGATCGTGTCCGACTTCGCCGGGTGCACGGCACCAATGATGGCGTCGACGACACCCGAGTCGACCAGGAAGTGCTGGCCGAATCGTTTCCTGGGCCGATGGCCGGCCATCAGCGAGACGTCATCTTTGCCGCGAGATCGATGGCGGCGAGCAGGCTGCCGCTGTCGGCCCTGCCTTTTCCTGCAATGTCGAAGGCCGTGCCGTGGTCGACCGAGGTGCGGATGATGGGCAGGCCGAGCGTTACGTTGACGGCGTGTCCGAAGCCCGCGTACTTCAGTACCGGCAGGCCCTGGTCGTGGTACATCGCGAGCACGACATCCTTGTGGCCGCCCGCGGGCGTGAACGCCGTGTCGGCCGGCAGCGGGCCGCGAACCCTGATCCCCTGTGACGACAATTGCTCGATGACCGGGCGGATGATCGCATCGTCCTCGGTTCCGAGGTGTCCGCCTTCGCCGGCATGCGGGTTGAGTCCGCAAACCACTATCTCCGGGTGCTCGATGCCGAATTTTGCACGCAGGTCCGCATCGAGGATCGTGATGACGTCGTGCAGGCGCTCTGCCGTGATGTAATCGGCGACGTCGCGCAGCGGCAGGTGGGTGCTCGCCAGTGCGACGCAGAGGTCTCCTGCGACCAGCATCATCACCGGGAGCCTGCTGTTGGTCCGCTCCGCCAGGAATTCGGTGTGGCCGGTGAACGGGATGCCGGCATCGGCAATCACGCGCTTGGCCAGCGGCGCCGTCACGAGGCCCGAAAATTCACCGGCGAGGCAGCCATCCACGGCACGCTTGAGGCCGTCGAGCAGCGTCTGTGAATTGGCCGGGTCGGGCTGGCCGGGCGTGACCGGCGCCGGGAAGGGCATGTCGATGATGCTGAGGTCAGGGTGCAGCAGCGACCGGTCGCCGATGACGACCACGTCGTTCGCATACTTTGAGCCGACGAGCGCGCTGCAAAGTTCCGGACCGATGCCGGCGGGTTCGCCGGCCGTGACGACCAGTGGCTTACTGCTGGCCACTTCCTAGGTACGGGTCTGGACGAAAGCCTCATCACGCAGGCGCTGCATCCACAGCTGGGACTCTTCTTCCATCTTGCTGTTGCGAATGCGCATGTCGCAGTTCTGTCGTTTGAGGTCTTCGGTGTTGTCATAGACGCGGCGATCCGTCACTTCGAGGATGTGCCAGCCGTACTGGCTGCGGAACGGCTCGGAGACCACGCCGATCTCGGAGGACTCGACGACCAGCTCAAATTCCGGCACGAAGGTGCCGGGACCGGACCAGCCGAGGTCGCCGCCGAGGTTGGCGGAGCCCGGATCGTCCGACAGCAACTTGGCCTGCTCCGCGAAGTCCTCTTCGCCCGACGTAATCTTTTCGTACGCTTCTTCGAGCCGCTGCTGTGCGGTGGCGTCGTCGATAATTTCGTTCGGCGTAATCAGGATGTGCCGCACCTTGGCCTGCTTGACTTCCGAACGCTGCACGGCGCTCCTGAGGTCGTCTACCTTGACGATGTGGAAACTGCCGGCAGTGCGGATCGGTTCGGAAACGTCGCCGGGTTGCATGTCCTGCAGGATGTCGGTGAACAGCGTCGGAACCTGCTGCCCGTCCATCCAGCCGAGCGAACCTCCTTCGAGGGCGGTCGGGCCGTCCGAATAACGCGCGGCGAGCTCGCGGAAATCGGCGCCGGCCTGCAGTTGTTCGTAGATGCTGTCGGCCAGCGCGGCAGTTTCGGCAATTTCTTCCGCGCTGGCGGTTTCGCCGACCGACAGCAGGATATGTGACAACTCGAACGACGAGTTGGCGACGACGTTGTCTTCGAGATCGGCGATGCATTGCGCGATTTCGCGGTCGCTGACATTGATGCTCTGCCCCACCTCGATGCGACGCAGTTGCTCGACGGTGATTTCATCGCGCAAGGTCCGGCGGAACTGGCCGTAGTCGACGCCATCCGCGGCCAGCACGCGCGGCATGTCCTCGAATGCCAGGTTCGACTGTGCTGCCATGCGCGCAATCGCATCGTTCAGCATCTGGTCGGAAATCTGCAGGCCGATGCGCTCGGCGCGCTGCAACTGGATTTCGACGAGAATCAGGCGCTCGAGAATCTGCTCTTCCAATACGTCCGGAGGCGGCAGCTGCATGCCTTGCTCGACCGCGCGTGCCGACACCAGTGCCGTCTGCTCGGCTACCTGGCTCTTGAGAACCACGCCTTCGTTGACGATGGCGGCCACGCCATCAAGGAATTCCCCGGTCCCGGAGAGTTCGTCAGCAATGGCAAAGGGCGCAGCTGCCAATGCCGCGACTGCGCATAAGGCTTTGATATTTAACACAATTTACTACCGGAGGTCTGCAGAATAGCCAAGAATACCACGTTCAAGGAGTTTGTCAGCCGCCGTGCCGACACTCGTCATTCCTTTCAGTACCAGTTGCAGACCAAATGATGAATCCTGAGTTCCGTCGCGCGTCGAAATGTAGCGCCTGGAAATCAGGCGAAGTCCCCAGCAACAGCTCTCGTACTCGAGGCCGAAGAACTGCTCCAGCATCTCCTGATCGCGGAACGAGTAGTTGTAGCGGCCGACAAAGTTCCAGCGCTTCCTGAGCGGCCAGGACCAGGAGATGTCACCCTGTTCCAGAGTGTCGCGCCGGTAACGGTAGGCGAAGTTCAGGATCTTGTTCGGGGCCGGGCGGTATTGCAGTCGTGCCTCCGATTTCGTCGTGCCACCGTCCTGTGTCCCCCACTGGTGACCGACGTCGAAATTCAGGTTGTCGCGCAACAGGAAGTTGATCTGCGCGATGTAGTCGGACGACTCGCTGACGGATATGTCAGTGCCCGGCAGCGTGACGTTGCGCGGATCGAAGTAGCGGGTCTGGCCGATGGTCGCGGTAAACAGTTCGCGGCCAGTGCTGGTATCAAGTACCCGCGACGTGATGCCGACACTCAATTGCCGCGTGTCACCGATGCGGTCGATACCGACAAATCGGTTCTTGCGGAACAGTTGCACCAGGTTGATGTCGGGAATGATCGTGTCGAAGATCGGCAGGTCGGCCTGGTCGCGGTAGGGGATATCCACGTACAACAGCCGCGGTTCGAGCGTCTGGATGCGACGCGTGTTTTTCATCGTGCGCTCGAGCGTCATGCCGACGTCAACGCTGGTGATCGGCACGCTGCGTGACGGGTCGACGACTGCGCCGGGATCCGTGTTGCCGAGATCGTATTGCGTGTAATCGTATTCGAGCGCCGGCGTGATGTACCAGCCAGGCTTCCTGATCGGGAGCGCGACCGTCGGGGCGACGTTGAAGCGCCATCCGGTGACACCGACGTCGCGGTCGAAGTTAACGAGTTCACTCTTGACGCCAAGCTGCAGGAATCGCGTCGGCCACATGCCTTTGAACAATAGCTGTGGCAGTCGCTCGTACGGACGCTGATCGGGGGGGATCGCATCGTCGATTGTCTGGTAATTCTGTACCTGGCCGGCCAACGCGAGCCGATTCGTGTAGTAGTCGAAGCGAACGTAGCGATCGAGGTGCGTGATGCTCGAGGAACTGAGGCTGCCACCGAGGTCCTCGAAGTACTGGCTGTCCGACACTTCCCAGAGATTGACCTGGTTGCGCCAGCCGTTCCTGAAGACGCTGCGATTGCGGAAATGAAATTGCTGGCGGTCTGTATCGGTAATGTTGTCATCGCGCAGGTAATCGGCAATGACGAAGCCCTCGCTGTTATTGGTCAGGTAGCGAAACTTGGTCAGCCATTGCAGGCCGCGATCGGTCAGCAGCCGCGGCGTGATCAGCGCGTCGTAGTTCGGCGCAATATTCCAGTACCACGGAACGCTCAGCTCATTGCCGCTGCGACTCTGGCTGCCAATTTCGGGTGTCAGGAACCCGGACTTCCGGGCATCGCCGATCGGGAACGACAGGTAAGGCGCGTACAGGATCGGAACGCCCTTGAATCGCAACTTTATGTTCTTCGCCGTACCGACCCCTTCGCGCGTATCGAGCTTGATGGACTTCCCTTGCAGAAGCCAGTCTTCCGAGCCTGGTGGGCAGGTCGTGTACTCGACCTTGTTGAGCGTCAGCGTGCCGTTCTGGTTGATCTCGAGGACGTCCGCGCCGCCGCGCGATGCGTTGCCGAGTGAGAACTCGGCACCCTCGAAACGGATGAGGCCCTGGCCATAGCTGAAAGTGGCCGCAGTACTCTTGACCTGCGTAGACGGGTCTTCGTAGCGAACATCGCCTTCGAGCTCGATTGCCTGCGCCGTGGGATCGTAGCGGGCGGTGTCGGCGCCGGCCAGCCTGTCTGCGCGGCGCAGCAGGACGCCGCCGGACATGACGGCAGTCGGATTGGTACCGAGCTGCGCGTCGATCTGTCCGGCCTCAAACTGGATCGTTTCGGGGTTCTCGAGCGCCGACAGGGAAAGCGCCGATTTCTGCCCCAAAGGTTCCGCTATCGACGTTCCGCAGGCGAGCGGATCCTGCGCATGTGCCGTTGTGACGGCCAGCAGGCAGCAGGCAAGAATCGGAGATTTCGCGGACAAATTGGTGGTCGCGTCAGGTTTGGGCCGGGGCCGGTAAAACCGGGATGTTAACAGGCATGAGTATTTGTTACCTTCGCATAGTTTTTTAAGCGCTTCAACGCGTTACGGAGATTCGACATCGAGAGTATTCCGGCAGCGACCGACGCTCGACTGGCCGCATTGCGGGGTTGGCTCGGGCGCATCGAGGCGGTGGCCAGCTGTGAACCTGAACCTGCGTCCGAGGACGCAAGTTTTCGCCGCTATTTTCGACTGCAAGCGCCGGAGAAAAGCTTCATCGTGATGGACGCGCCACCCGAGCAGGAGGACAGCCTGCCGTTCCTGCGCATTGCCGGTTATCTCGAGGCGATGCAGCTCAATGCGCCACGCGTAATCGAGGCAAACCTGGATGAGGGCTTCCTGCTGCTGACGGACCTCGGCACTACCCAGTACCTCGCCGAACTGGATGCGGATGCCGGTCGCGCACCGGCGCTATACGGCGATGCGATTGCGGCGCTAGTCAGGTTGCAGGAGCGCGGTGCGGCTTACCAGTCGTTGTTGCCCCCGTATGACGACACGTTGTTGCGCTTCGAGCTTTCGCTGTTTCACGACTGGTTGTGCACGAAGCATCTCGGCATCGAGTGGACCGCTGCCGAGGAAGCAGCGTGGCAGCAATGCTGTGACCTGCTCGTCGCGAACGCGCTCGACCAGCCGCAGGTTTTCGTGCATCGCGACTTTCATTCGCGCAACCTGATGGTCACCGACATCGACAGTCCCGGGATTCTCGATTTCCAGGATGCGGTCGAAGGGCCGCTCACCTACGATCTCGTTTCGCTGTTGAAAGATTGCTACGTGCGCTGGCCGGCAGACCAGGTGCGTGAGTGGGCGCTTGATTTCTACCAGCACCTGGATACGTCGTTGCACGAGCACGTCGATGCGGAAGGGTTCCTGCGCAATTTCGAATTGATGGGCGTGCAGCGCCACCTGAAAGCAGCAGGCATCTTCGCGCGCCTCAATCATCGCGACGGCAAACCACGCTACCTGGACGACATTCCGCGTACCCTGTCCTACATTGTCGAGTTGCGATCGAAGTACGCAGAACTGGAGTTCCTGTTCGATCTCGTCGAGACACGTGTCCTGCCGGCCGTCAGTGGTGATACATGATCGCGATGATTCTCGCTGCCGGACGGGGCGAACGACTGCGCCCGTTGACCGACCGGATACCGAAGTCGCTGGTCGAGGTGCGCGGAGAAAGTCTGCTGGAACGGCACCTGGCGAATGTGCATGCTGCCGGGATCCGGTCCGTCGTCATCAATCTCGGCTGGCTTGGTGAGCAGATTGTCGAGCGCGTCGGTTCCGGCGCGCGCTTCGGCCTCGACGTCATTTACAGCCAGGAGGGCGACAACGTCCTCGAGACCGGTGGCGGCATTCACAAAGCCTTGCCGCTGCTCGGGCCCGACCCATTTCTCGTCGTCAATGCCGATGTCTGCACCGACATGCCGGTGCCACGGGAGCCGCTCGCCGCGGGGCACCTTGGACACCTGGTCATGGTGCCGACGCCCGACTACCGCTCGCACGGCGATTTCAATCTTGACGGCGGACTTGTCCGCAACAGTGAACGCCCGTCGCTGACATTCAGCGGTATCGCGATTTACCGTCCGGAGTTTTTTGACGGCTGCAAACCGGGACGCTTCCCGCTGGCACCGATGCTGCGGGCCGCGGCCGACAGGGGGCAGCTCGCCGGCTCCCTGTACGAAGGCTTCTGGGCCGATGTCGGTACGCCCGAACGGCTCGCCGCATTTGTGTAGGAGCGGCATCGATACCTATCTCGCGATTTGCGCCAGCGTTGTTGTCGCCAGGTAGCCGAGTGTGACCACCGGCCACTGGATGGCTGCGAACTTGTGAAAGGTACGGTTCGACCAGAAGATGCCGGTCACGCCGAAGGCCAGCTGCGTTCCGACTAACACGAAATAGGCCTGTGGCAGGTCGCGCAGGCCAGACTCCGATTTGAGGACCGTCTCCGGAATGTCGATCAACCAGATAGCGGTGAGCACCGAGAAGAACCAGGGCCGGGTTTCGAAGAAGTACCGATCGAAATCGAAGTCATTGGCGAGGTCCCACGGAAACAACAGCGCGGCGGCGAAGAACAGCATGATTCCGTAAAGGAGCAAGAGCAGGAAGCGGAAGAACGACCAGTTTTCGAGACCATTCCACCAGAACATGCCCCACCAGATGATGACGATCATGATCAGGATGTTGAAAGCCCACAGCACATGCGGCCAGAAGACCGTGAAGGTCTTGCGATGATGGATCATCTTGCTGAGACCCGCGAGGATGTGTGTAACCCCGAGGCCGACAATGACTGACAACAGGACGCTGAGGTATTCGAATACACCCATGGGGTTTCTCCAGCCGGATCAGTTACCGAATGCCGCGTCGCCGATGTCCGGGCAGGACTCGACGACCTCGTGGTCACGTGCCTCCTTGCGGCTGTCGGCGAGCCAGCACGTGTCGAAAATCGAACAATAACAATAGGACAGGAAGTTATCGTCGTTGGCGATTGCCGCCTGGAAGCGACGGGCAAGGTCCGTGTCCATCGTGCTGAGCATGTCCACACGTTCATCCGGGCGCAAAACGCGATTGCTGATGAAATTGCGGCTCACATTGTTGCCCACCTCGCCGCCTACCAGCTCGACGGCATGAGCCCAGTTGTGCGCCGCCTCATTGTTGACGACGAGTTGTACCCACCGGATTTTCGCCGGCCCGACGCCGGCGTTGGTAAACGACAGGACGAATCCTGCCGTATCGCCGGTGTCGTAGTCTTCGATCGTCGTCTGGACGAACGGCCACACCGCGGCAGCGGTTTGTTGCCGGACCGCCGCCGACTCGGTCAGTGCCGCATACAGGGCGATGACGCCGATAAACGCGCCGACCACGGAGAGGGCCGTTTGCCAGAAGGTCATTCGTACGAACAGCCTTTCAGTGCTCGAATTCATCGGCGTGCCAGTCTCTTCGCCGTGTTGTTTCTCGTCGGGTTCGTTCATCGTCAGTCAGTTTCCGCGCAAGTTTTCACATACCGAGATGCGCAAGGAAATGCGGCAACAGTCTCTCCGCGGTCTCTTCGAGAGAGAGTTCAATCTCCAGGCGCTTGAGATCCGTCATTTCGAGTTGCGCATAACCGCAGGGGTTGATGCGCGAAAATGGCTCGAGGTCGACATCGACATTCAACGCCATGCCGTGAAAGCTGGCGCCACGCCGGATGCGCAGGCCGATACTGGCCAGTTTCCTGCCCTCGACGTAAACACCGGGTGCATCGGCACGCGCCGCAGCTTCGATGTCGTACTCGCCGGCGAGATCGACGACGCTTTGTTCGAGTGCGGTGACCAGCTTGCGGACGCCGATATCGGCACGCCGGATATCGATCAGCGGATACACCATCAGTTGTCCGGGTCCGTGAAAGGTAACCTGGCCGCCACGATCGATCTGCACCACCGGGATATCGCCGGGAGCGAGCAGGTGCTCCTTGCTGGCGTTCAGGCCGAGCGTGAACACCGGCGGATGCTCGGTGAACCAGATTTCGTCCGTTGTGCGTTCGTTGCGTGTGTCGGTAAAGGCCTGCATCTCGCGCCACAGCGGAACATACTCGCGGCGTCCGAGGAAGCGGGTCTTCACAGCGCCACCAGGACGTCTTCGTGGTCGGTGGCATCCTGGTAGATATTGTCGAGTTGTTCGCGGCTCGTCGCTGTAATGGTGAGGGTCACCGAAACAAACGTATCGTTGCGGCTTAAGGCCACTTGTATGGCCGTGTCATCAAGCGCGCCGGAATGCCGCTCGACGATCGCGCGGGCCGTCGCCTGGAATTCCGGCGTGTTCCTGCCCATCATCTTGATCGGGAACTCGCACGGAAATTCTAGGGCGGAATCGTCGCTCATGTTTACTCGAACCAGAGGCTCACACCGTCACGCATGCGCTGCCAGATGGAGCCTTCAGGGTTATCGTCCAGCGCGCGCAACGGCGTGTTGAGCAGTTGCTCGCCGTTGAGGCTGATCCTGAGATTGGCCAGCGGCTGACCGGCAGCCACCGGGGCTTCGACGATAGCCGGTATGTCGAGCGTCGATTCGAGCTGCTCGTATGAGCCGCGGGGCACCGTAACATAGAGGTCTTCGAGTACGCCCAGCCGCGACACTTCGTTGGCCGACTTCCAGACGCGGGCCGTTGCCACTTCTTCGCCTGCCTTGAACAACAACCGGGTCTCGAAAAAGCGGAACCCGTAATTCAGGAGTGCCTGGCTGCCGTCGGTCCGCGCCTTGGTACTCGCGGTGCCGAGCACGACGGCAACAATGCGCATGTTGTCGCGCTCTGCCGACGACACCAGGCAATAGCCTGCCTCTTCGGTGTGACCGGTTTTCAAACCGTCGACCGACGGGTCGCGCCACAACAGTGAATTACGATTGCTTTGTGTAATGTCGTTGTAGGTAAATTCCTTGATCGCGTGCAACGGGTAGTAGTCGGGGAAGTCCGCGATGATTGCCCGCGCCAGCGTTGCCATGTCACGTGCGGTCGTAACGTGCCCTTCCTCAGGCAAGCCGGTGGCATTCATGAAGTGACTCGACGTCATGCCGAGCCTGGCCGCATTCTGGTTCATCAGTTCGGCGAAGACGCCCTCGGTGCCCGCAACATACTCGGCCAGTGCCACACTCGCGTCATTGCCGGACTGCACCACCATGCCGTGCAGCAGGTCGTCGACGGTTACGCGTGTCCCGACCTCGATGAACATGCGGGATCCGGGCGTGCGCCAGGCCTTCTCACTGACGGTGACTTCATCCTCGAGCGAAATCTGTCCCTGCTGCAGGGCAGCGAACACCACGTACGTGGTCATGATCTTCGTCAGGCTGGCAGGGGCCAGCGGTTCATCGGGGTTGATCGCCGCGAGCTCGGCCCCGGTCGAGCCATCGATAACGATGTAGCTCTTGGCGCCGATGATCGGCGGTGCCGGCGCGGGCATTTGTGCGGCAACGTAACTGCTTGCCGTGCAAAGAAAAAACAGCGTAACGAGTCGTGCGAACAAACGTTGGAACATGAGACCTCGGGCGATTGCGGGTGACTGTGGGCGCGTATTGTACGCGGCGTGGCAAGGATCAGCCATTCGATGTTCGACCGGGACGGGTCAACAGGCGCTAGTCCTTGATCAGGTACGGATCATTGATGCCGACGCTTTCGAGTTCATCGACGAGCAGGTCGTACTGGCCGACATCGACGACCGGGCCGATCCGGACGCGGAACAGCGGGGGATCCACCGCGTGGTCCTCGTGGATGAATGCGAAGTCGATACCGGCCGTGCGCAGCAGTTCGAGGCGTCGTTCGGCGTTGCTGCGATCCCCGAATGCGCCGACCTGGACGAAGATCTTGTCGGCTGCTGTGGCCGTTGCAGTGCCGGCACGCTGTACCGGCGGGCCCGGCGGCTGGTCGAAGCTGATGGCCGTCACTTCGACGAGACTGGTGCCCTCCTTGACCATGTCGAGTTTCAGGGCCGCGGCATAGGACAGGTCAATAATGCGGTTATGCAGGAAAGGTCCGCGGTCGTTGACGCGAACGACGACAGTCTTGTTGTTTTGCAGGTTGCGGACCTGCACGTAAGTTGGCAACGGCAGCGTCTTGTGTGCCGCGGTCATCGCGTACATGTCGTAGGGCTCGCGATTGGACGTCAGGCGGCCGTGAAATTTCTTGCCGTACCAGGACGCCACGCCGCGCTCCTGGTATCCCTCGCTGCTCGGCAACACCGTGTAGCGCTTGCCGAGTACCTCGTAGACCGGGCCGTTGCCGTACTTGCTGCGCGGCTCCTGTCGCGGCACGGCGTCACCGGGAAGCGTCGGAATCGAGGCACTGCCCGACGCCGGCGGGCCATCACCCTTGACGGTGTGGCCGCCACAGGCTGCCAGCAGCAGCGAGATGCCGGTGATGGCCCACGCCCTAACCGGCACTTTCCTCGACCTGCAGCGAGATCGCCTGTCCCAGTTGCAGCGCAGCGAGGGCGTACATCACGCTGCGGTTGTAGCGGGTGATGACAAAGAAGTTGTGGAAACCGACCCAGAATTCAGGACCGTCGTCGCCTTCGTAGGCGAGCAACTGTGCCTTGCTGTCCGCGCACAGGTCAGTCGCGAACAGCACCCCCTTGCGACTGAGCGCCTCGACGGTGGCGCTCGCTTTCAGCGTATTTTCCGGCGCGGGCGGCGGACCTTGCCAGTGCGTACCGAGAGTCGCCTGGGTCGCGACTTCCTCGTTCGGTCGCCAGCCGTGCGCGTTGAAGTAATTGGCCACGCTGCCCGCGACGTCGGCCCAGTTATCCCAGATGTCGCGCTTGCCGTCGCCGGTTGCGTCCACTGCGTACGCGCGGAAGCTCGACGGCATGAATTGCGGTCGTCCCATCGCGCCGGCATAGGAGCCCAGCGGAACAGTCGCGTCGATTCCTTCCTCGCGGGTCAGGACCAGGAACTCGGCGAGTTCGCCCCGGAAAAACTTCTCGCGCGGCGGATAGTCGAATGCCAGCGTCGCCAATGCGTCGAGCACCCGGTCCCTGCCGGTAATGCGGCCGAAGTAAGTCTCGACTCCTATGATGCCGACGATCATCTCGACGGCGACGCCGGTCTCGGCCGTGATGCGCTCCAGCATTGCGCGGTTCTCGAGCCAGAAAGTCGTGCCCGCATCGATGCGTTCCTTTGTCAGGAAGATGTCGCGGTACTCGCCCCAGGTCAGCGAACGTTCCGCTGGCGTCGAAATCTTGCGAATGATCGATGGCTGGATCTGCGCCTGGCCGAGTACGGTCCGCAATGCGCCCGGGTCGAAATCGAACTCCGCGACCATTTCGTCGATAAAGGCAACGACGTCGGGCCTGTCAACGTCCAGGAAAGTGGGTTCTTCGTCGGCGGCTTGGGAACAGGAAACGGAAACCAGGAATGCAGCAGCGGCTGCGAGTAGGCGTTTTTTCATCAGTGCGGCAGGAGTTTCCGGTGAGAGTGGATCGACATGAGAATACCGAATCCGGCCATCAGCGTCACCATCGACGTACCGCCGAAGCTCACCAGCGGCAGTGGCACGCCAACGACCGGCACGAGCCCGGTCACCATGGCCGTATTGACGAATACGTACACGAGGAACGTCAGGCTGATGGAGCCTGCCAGCAGCCGCGAGTAGGTGTCGTGCGCCTGCACCGCGATATACAGGCCGCGGCCGATGACGAACATGTAGAGCACCAGTATCGTCAACGCGCCAAACAGGCCGAATTCCTCGCCCAGCACCGCGAAGATGAAGTCGGTGTCGCGCTCCGGCAGGAACTCGAGCTGCGCCTGCGAACCGTTGGTCCAGCCCTTGCCGAAGAGTCCGCCGGAACCGATCGCGATCTTGGACTGGATGATGTTGTAGCCGGCGCCGAGCGGATCACTGTCCGGGTTGAGCAACGTCAGTACGCGCTGTTTCTGGTAGTCCTTCATGAACGTCCAGAGCGCCATCGCACCGGGTATCGCAAGCAACCCGAGCAGCAGCATGAGCCGGAACGACATGCCGGCCAGTATGATGACGATGACACCCGACGCCGCGATCAGCAATGCCGTGCCGAGGTCGGGCTGGCGCGCGATCAGCAGGGTGGGTACGGCGATCAGCACGGCGATAACGAGTAATTGCGAAAAGCGCGGTGGAATGTGGCGGTCGTGCAGGTACCAGGCCGTCATCATCGGCACAGCGAGCTTCATGGCTTCCGAAGGCTGGAAGCGGACACCAAGGTCGAGCCAGCGTCGCGCGCCCTGGCCGACGTCGCCTTTTGTCAGCACGAGCAGCAACAGCACCAGCCCGGCGAGGTAGCCCCACGGCGTCCAGCGGCGCAGGAAATCCGGCGGTAGTTGCGCGACGATGAGCATTGCGATGAAAGCCACGCCGAGACGAATGACCTGGTTCAGCAACAGGCGACTACTTTCGCCGACAGCGCTGTACAGCACGAACAGGCCCATGCCGCAGATCAGCAGCAAGCCGCTCAGCAATGCGCCATCGATGTGCAGCCGGCGCATCAGGCGCGCGACATCCGACAACGGCGCCGCTTTCGGCGTCAACAGGCGTTGTGTATCGCTAAGAGGCATCGTCCCCGAACCCCAGGTATTGATCCATGACGGCTTTCGCGATCGGCGCCGCTACGCCGCTGCCGCTGCTGCCGTTCTCGACGATGACGGCAACCGCGATCCGCGGATTCTCGAAAGGCGCGAACGCAATAAATAATGCGTGGTCACGCTGCCTTTCCTCGATCTCCTCCTCGTCGTACTCCTCGTCCTGCGCAATCGAGACGACCTGCGCCGTGCCGCTCTTGCCGGCCATTGTATAGGGTGCACCCATGCCGACTGCGCGCGCGGTGCCGCGCGGTCCCTGCATCACGTCGTGCATCGCCTCCAGCACGTTGTCCCAGTAGAAATCGTTGCTGATGTCGACGTCCGGGAGGCGTTCCGGCGGGATCATCAGTCGTTCGCCGGTAAACGGATTCTCGACGGCAGCGACCAGGTGCGGGCGATAGTGCGCGCCGCGGGCGGCCAGGGTACCGACAGCGGATGCGAGCTGCAGGGGCGTGGTCAACATGTAACCCTGGCCGATCGAGGCGATGACCGTCTCGCCGTGATACCAGCGCTGGTTGTCGCGATCGCGAAAAGCCGATTTTTTCCATTCCCGTGATGGCACGAGTCCCGGTCGCTCTCCGCCGATATCCACGCCGGTCGGCCTGCCAAGCCCGAAGCGGTCGAGGTAGTCGTGCATCGCGTCTATGCCGATATCCATGCTGATTTCGTAGAAGTATACGTCGCAGGATTGCGCGATCGCGTCATGCAGGTCCACCGGGCCGTGGCCGCCCTGTTTCCAATCGCGGTAACGGTGCTCGGATTCGGGCAGTGAAAAATAGCCGATACAGAAGGTCTTGCGCGTCAGGTTGGTGGCGCCGGTTTCGAGCGCCGCCAGCGCCAGCATCGGTTTGATCGTCGAACCGGGCGGGTAGGTGCCGCGCACCGCGCGATTGAACAGCGGCAGGTCCGGATTGTCCTGCAGCTCCGCATACTGCGCCGTGCTCATGCCGATGGCGAACAGGTTGGGATCGAACGACGGGGAACTGACCATTGCGAGAACCTCGCCATTGTTCGGGTCCAGCGCCACGACCGCCCCGCGGCGGCCTTCCAGCGCCCGGGCAGCGACCCTCTGCAGGTCGAGGTCGATACTGAGGTAGACGTTCGAGCCGGGCTCTGCGGTCTTGTCGACCGGCAGCGAGTCGAGCAAGTCACTCGAATCCCCCGGAATCTGGCGGCCGCGGGCATTGGTGACGAGGTGCCGATAGCCGGCGTAGCCGTGCAGGTCGGACTCGAAGCTGTTCTCGACGCCGGTTTTGCCGGTATGCGCCGTGCCGGCGTAGCGCGCCGGGTCCAGCCGCTCGAGGTCGGCGGTACTGAGTGCGCCGACGTAACCCACCGCATGTGCCGTCAATGGCCCGTAGGGGTAGTGCCGCACGAGGCGCGGCTGGAAATCAACGCCGGGAAAACGCGGCCGCTGGATCGCGAAGTTGGCGATCTCCTCTTCGGTCAGCCGAAACTTCAGCGTGACCGGTTTGAAGTGGGGTCCGCTGCGGCTCAGTTCCTTGAAGCGCGGAATGTCATCCGCCTCGATAAGCTGCAGCGCGGCGAGGCGGTTGAGCGTGTCGTCGAGGTCATGAACCTGCTCCGGGATGAGTTCGAGCTGGTAGGCCGGGAGGTTTTCGGCGACGACGCGTCCCTTGCGATCGAAAATAAGGCCCCGGATCGGCGGTACCGCCTCGATACGTACCCGGTTGCCTTGCGATTTCTCGGCAAACAGTTCGTGGTCCACGACCTGCAACTGGACCAGGCGCGCAATCACGACGCCGAGCAGCAGGATCGAGACGACAGTCGACAGGATGATGCGGCCGATAAACAGGCGGCGCTCGGAGTGATGGTCCTTGATCGGCGATAGCAAGCCCATGTCAGCCTCGCGACCGGGCGCGATATCGAACTCCAGACAGGAACATGAACAGGAACGGCCACAGCAGTGTGCCGGTGGTCACCGGTCCCCAGTAAGCGACCAACGGCGACGAGACACCGGCGACGCCGTTGATCCAGAACAACAGGAACTGGTACAGCGCCAGCAACGCGAGGACGGTGGCCGTGAGTTGCGACAACGGAAACACGCGCATCAGCAGGTGGAAGCGAACCGTGATGAAGACGATGACGCACAGGGCCAGCGCATGCTGGCCGAGCAGCGTGCCATGCGATACGTCGAGTATCAGCCCGACGATCCAGGCGGAGCCGACACTCCAGGCACGTGGCAGCTGCATGGCCCAGAAGATCAGCAACAGCGCCAGCCAGTCCGGGCGGAACGGGGCGGCGGCGTCCGGCAGCGGCATGATCGTCAGCATCAGTCCGACGACCAGTGTGACGATGACCGGTGTGCGCCTGCCGGCGTCGCCCCTACTCATCGTCTGGGTCTTCCGCGTCGCCAGGGACATCGCTGACCGGGGGAGCCGACCAGATCAGCATGACTTCGCGGACCTGGTCCAGGGCAGCGGCCGGTGTGGCCGAGACATCGGCAAAAGGCTCCTGTGGAATGCGTGTCACCGAGTTGACGAACGCGACCGGGTAGCCGGCCGGGAATGCACCGCCCAGGCCGGACGTCACGAGCAGGTCTCCGGCGCGGATGTCGGCGTTGTTGGGCAGGAACGGCAACTCGAGGCGATCGATCTCACCGGTGCCGACGGCGATCGTGCGCAGGCCGTTACGATTGACCTCGACCGGCAGCGCGTGATCGGTGTCGCTGATCAATACTGCCTGTGCCGTCATCAGGCCGGTCCGGATGACCTGGCCGACCACGCCGTTGGCGTCAACGATAGCCTGTCCGTCGTAGACGCCGTCGCGACTGCCCACGTTGATTACCAGGTTGTGCTCGTACGGATTGGCGTCGACCGCCATGATTTCAGCGACTCGAACCTCGTCTCGTACGCGTGCCCGCGCATCGAGCAGGGCGCGCAGCCTCGCATTCTCGGCTTCGAGCGCAGTCAGTCGCTGCAACCGGGCGTTGGTCAACAGGCGTTCCGCGTTCAGGCGGCCCAGTTCCAGCTGGAGATCGTTGCGCGAGGTCGTGGCCTCGCCGAGCCACTGCCAGAAGCGCACCGGCGCGTCGACGACGAGTCTTACCGGGTAAACCGCGGCACCAATGGTCTTGCGCACGGCATCCAGGTGGTTTTCGCGGTTGTCCAAGTACATGACACCGATCGACAGCAGGATCAATGCGAAAGTACGCAGGCCCAACGCCGGGATGCGGGCTGGGTTGCTGTTATTTCCCCGGGACGCGGCCATTTGTTGCAATGCCTGCCGTCAGCCGGCGCGGCCTTGAATCACTCCAGACCGAATACCGACGGTCCATGCTCGTCGATAAGCTCAATAACGCGACCGCCACCCCGGGCGACGCAGGTGAGTGGGTCATCGGCGATGACAACCGGCAGGCCGGTTTCCTCCATCAGGAGTTTGTCGAGGTCACGCAGCATCGCGCCACCCCCGGTCAGCACGATACCGCGCTCGGCGACATCGGCGCCGAGTTCCGGCGGCGTCTGTTCGAGGGCTTCCTTGACGGCCCCGACGATACCCTGCAGCGGTTCCTGCAGGGCCTCGAGAATCTCGTTGCTGTTCAGTGTGAAGCTGCGCGGCACGCCTTCGGACAGGTTGCGTCCCTTGACCGAGATCTCCAGCACTTCCTGGCCCGGGAACGCGGAGCCGATTTCATGCTTGATGCGCTCGGCTGTCGCTTCGCCGATCAGGATGCCGTAGTTGCGACGCACATAGTTGGTGATGGCCTCGTCGAAACGGTCGCCGCCAATACGCACCGACGCGGCGTAGACGATGCCATTCAGGGAGATGACGGCGACTTCCGAGGTGCCGCCACCGATATCGAGCACCATCGAGCCGCGCGCTTCGTGTACCGGCATGCCGGCACCGATGGCGGCTGCCATGGGCTCATCTATAAGGTGTACCTTGCGGGCGCCCGCGCCCTCGGCCGATTCCCGGATCGCGCGGCGCTCAACCTGCGTCGAGCCGTAGGGCACGCAAATCAGGACGCGCGGGCTGGGCCGAAAATAGCGCGACTGGTGCGCCTTGCGAATGAAATGCTGCAGCATCTTCTCGGTGACCGTGAAATCGGCGATTACGCCGTCTTTCAGCGGACGGATGGCCGTGATATTGCCCGGTGTACGACCCAGCATATTCTTGGCTTCCATGCCCACGGCCTCGACAATCCGGCCGCCACGCCCCGAATCCTCTCTGATTGCCACGACCGAAGGCTCGTTCAGCACGATTCCATGCCCCCGCGAGTAAATCAGCGTATTGGCCGTGCCAAGGTCAATGGACAGGTCATTGGAAAAATAACCCAGGATATTCTTGAACATGCCGGAAGGGGTCTCGAATCAGGATCAACGGCGTAATCTAACAATGCCCACGGCATTCCACAAGGCGACCTGAACCTTCCTTGCGACAGCGTGCAATCTGCGCTCATCCGGGCGAGCCGCACATCGCTCCTCGTACCCTGCGGGTCGGGCGCCAAAGTCGCCTGGCGACAACGCGGTATTGCGAGGAAGGTTCATGTATTATTGCGTGCCCGCGGATTGCACGGCACCCGGTGCCGGCATAGCGGGCTCTTTTGACGACGCCAACAGCGATTCACCAACAGCAGAACAGTCTCGTGTCTCTCGATAAAGATCAGGTCCTACATATAGCGAAGCTCGCGCGGCTCGAACTCAGCGAGACGGAGTACGCCGAGAGCGTCGCAAAGCTGTCCAGGATCGTCGATTTCGTCGACCAGCTGTCGAAGGCCGATACCAGCGGAGTCGTACCGATGGCGCACCCGCTGGATGCAGCGCAGCGCCTGCGCCCGGATACCGTCACCGAAGTCGACGACCGCGATCGCTACCAGCAGAATGCCGCCGCCGTGAGCGACGGACTGTACCTCGTTCCGAAAGTCATCGAGTAATGGATCTCTACAACAAAACACTGACCGAGCTCGCCGCCGGTCTCAGGGATGGTGATTTCTCGTCCGTCGATCTGACGCAGGCACTGCTCGCACGTATCCGGGAACGTGATCCCGAGCTCAACGCATTCATAACGGTGACCGACGAACTCGCACTTGCGGCGGCCGAGCGCGCCGACGTCGCGCGCAGCGCAGGTAACGGTGGTCCGTTGAACGGCCTGCCCGTCATTCACAAGGACATCTTTTGCACGCGCGGCGTCAAGACGAGCTGTGGTTCGAAGATGCTCGACAATTTCGTTTCGCCGTATGACGCGACGGTCGTCGAGCGGCTGGCCGACGCGGGCGCAGTCGTGCTCGGCAAAACCAACATGGACGAGTTCGCGATGGGCTCGTCCAACGAAACGAGTTTCTACGGACCGGTGAGGAACCCGTGGAACCTCGACTGTACGCCGGGCGGCTCCTCGGGCGGTTCTGCCGCCGCGGTTGCGGCGCGGTTCGGGCCGGCGGCAACTGGCACCGATACCGGTGGCTCGATTCGCCAGCCGGCTGCGCTGACCGGTACCGTCGGCATCAAGCCGACCTACGGCCGGGTGTCGCGCTACGGCATGATCGCGTTTGCCTCCAGCCTCGACCAGGCCGGTGTCATCACGCGTACCGCCGAGGATGCAGCGTTGCTGCTTGGCGTCATGGCCGGATTCGACGAACGCGATTCGACGTCGATCGACGAGCCGGTGCCGGACTACGTGGCGGCGCTCGGCGAGTCGATCAAGGGATTGCGCATCGGTATCGTGCGGCAGCACTTCGATGCGGGCCTCGATGCCGAGTGTGGCAGGAAGGTGAAAGAGGCGATCGGCGTGCTGCAGTCACTGGGTGCGACGACGGTAGAAGTAGACCTGCCTAACATCGACCTGTCGGTGCCGACGTATTACGTTGTCGCGCCGGCCGAGTGCTCGTCCAACCTGTCGCGATTCGACGGAGTACGTTTTGGCTATCGCGCCGAGAACGCCGTGGACCTGCTCGATCACTATTGCCGCAGCCGCGGCGAGGGATTCGGCGACGAGGTCAAGCGGCGCATCATGACGGGCACTTACGTGCTGTCGGCGGGCTACTACGATGCGTACTACCTGAAAGCGCAGCAGGTGCGACAACTGATCGCCGACGATTTCAGGAAGGCATTCGCCGGTGTCGACGTCATCGCCGGACCCACGGCACCGACGCCGGCGTTCAGGCTGGGTGACAAGGTCGACGACCCGATCACGATGTACCTCAACGACATTTACACGATCGGCGCGAACCTTGCCGGCTTGCCGGGCATCTCGGTGCCCTGCGGCTTCGTCAACGACCTGCCGGTCGGCCTGCACCTGGTCGGTACGCATTTCGCCGAAAGTACGTTGCTGCGTTGCGCGCATCAGTACCAGCAACAGACGGACTGGCACACCGCGTGTCCGGAGGATTTCCAGTGAACGCCGGCTGGGAAGTGGTCATCGGTCTCGAGATCCATACGCAGCTCGCGACGCGCTCCAAGATTTTCTCGGCTGCACCGACGGAATACGGTGCCGAGCCGAACACCCAGGCCTGCCTCGTCGATCTGGGCTACCCGGGCGTATTGCCGGTACTCAATGCCGAGGTCGTGCGCATGGCGACAATGTTCGGGCTTGCCGTCAATGCGACGGTTGCGCCGCGCTCGGTGTTCGCGCGCAAGAACTATTTCTACCCGGACCTGCCGAAGGGCTACCAGATCAGCCAGTACGAACTGCCCATTGTCGAACACGGCGAACTGTTCATCACCGATGACGAAGGCAATGAGAAGCGCATCGGCATCACGCGCGCACATCTCGAGGAAGATGCCGGCAAGTCGATTCACGAAGGTCTCGACAGGTACTCCGGTATCGACCTGAACCGCGCAGGGACGCCGCTGCTGGAGATCGTGTCCGAGCCGGAGCTTTCTTCGGCCAGAGAGGCCGTGGCATACATGCGCAAGATCCACACGATTGTCCGTTACCTCGGCATTTCCGACGGCAACATGCAGGAGGGCTCGTTCCGGTGTGACGCCAACGTATCGGTACGCCGGCGTGGCGAGGAAAAGCTGGGCACGCGCGCCGAGATCAAGAACCTGAACTCGTTCCGCTTCGTCGAAAAGGCCATCAATTTCGAAATCGAGCGGCAGATCGAGTTGCTTGAGGACGGCGGCACGGTGGTGCAGGAGACGAGGCTGTACGATTCCGACAAGGACGAGACGCGCTCGATGCGCTCGAAGGAAGAGGCGAACGACTACCGCTATTTCCCGGACCCGGACCTGTTGCCGGTGGAGATCAGCGCCGACTACATCGATGCTGTTCGCCGGCAGCTGCCGGAGTTACCGGCCGCGAAAGAGCAGCGTTTCGTCGATCAGTACGGGATCAAGGCCGATGACGCCGCAATCCTGACAGGCTCGCGATCGCTCGCCGATTACTTCGAGGCGGTCGTTGCCGCCACCGAAGCAAAGGCGCAGCTCGCGGCCAACTGGGTCGTTGGCGACCTGTCCGCGGCACTCAACCAGGAAAGCCTGGATATTGTCGACAGCAAGGTATCGGCGGAGTTGCTGGCCGGGCTGCTGACACGCATCGAGGACAATACGATTTCCGGCAAGATCGCCAAGCAGGTGTTCGAGGCGATGTGGGCCGGCGAAGGGTCCGCCGATGCCATCATCGAGGCGCGCGGGCTGAAGCAGATCACCGATAGCTCGGCAATCGAAGCCGTTGTTGACAGCGTCATCGCCGCGCACCCGGAACAGGTTGCGGAATACCGGTCGGGTAAAGACAAGCTGATCGGTTTCTTCGTTGGCCAGGTGATGAAAGAGACGCAGGGGCAGGCCAACCCGGGTCAGGTCAACAAGATCCTCAAAGCCAAGCTCGGCGGCTAGCATGGCTGCCGACAGCGTCACCCCGTTCGGATTCGAGTCCCTGCCTGTCCGCGGCACACTTATTCATATGGCACGTTCGTGGCGCCGCATGCTGCGCGACCACGATTACGACGCGCTGGTCACGGAGACCCTTGGCCACGCGACGGCAGCCACCGGCCTGATCGCGCAGAGCCTGAAGTTCGATGGCTCCATCACCTTCCAGATCCAGGGCGCCAGCCGCTTGCAGATGCTGGTCGTCCAATGCACCAGCGACATGGAAATGCGCGGCCTGGCTACCGTCGAGCCGGGTGTGACGGCAAGCGATTTTCGCGAGCTGACAGCGGAGGCACGCTGCGCCGTTACCGTCGACGCCGGAGAACGACCCTACCAGGGCATCGTCGGTATCGACGGGGATTCGCTCGCAGCGAGCCTCGAGCATTATTTCGCGCGCTCGGTGCAGGTGCCCAGCCACGTGGCGTTGGTCGCCAATGACGAAGTGGTGGGCGGCATCCTGCTGCAACAGGTGCCCGGCGTGTCGATCGATCCCGACGACTGGCGACGCCTCGATTTCCTCGTGCAGACCCTGTCGACGGCAGATTTTGCCGGTGAGGCCGGCATCGAACTGATCGGCAAACTGTTTGCAGAGGACGATGTCCGGGTATACGAGCCGCGACCGGTGGTATTCCGTTGCAGCTGTTCCGATCAGAAGGTCGAGGACGTACTCCGGATGCTGGGCGAAAGAGAGGCGCGAGCGGCGCTCGCGGAGCAGGACGGCATCGAGGTCGTCTGCGAGTACTGTGGCGAACGGCGCCATTATGATGCCGTCGATGTCGAGCGGCTCTTCACCGAGAACGTCGTCATCGGCCCCGACTCGGTCCAGTAGCAACGGCGCCCCCAGTCGGCAATGCCCCCATACGGGGACAATGTCCCCATCCGGGGACAATGCCAGCCGCGACCAGCCACCATTCTCAACGCCATGACTGCCGGCGAGTGGACGAGATATTCCATGGCGAGACATAAAGCGAGCGCAGCGAGACAGTCCGCCATGGAATATGTCGGCCGCTCGCCCGAACCTGTGAAAATGGACCAGTCGCGGCGAAACGCCGCTCCTGCACGAAGACGCCACAGTCGCGGACAGGCATTGTCCTCGCGTGGGGGCATTGTCCCCGCATTGGGGGCCGTCCTTTAAGGGCATCGCTCCTCTGGCAGGTGGTGGCGGAACCGGATGATCCGGCGTATACTCTTCCGCCTTAAATATAAATAAATGTTTATATATTTATATGAATGCTTCCACGACCCGTTTATTGCAGCAATTCAAGGCACTGGCCGATCCGACGCGGGCGCGGCTGGTCGCACTTTGTCGTGCCGCCGAGTGCAGCGTGTCGGAGTTGACCGAGGTCATGCGGCAAAGCCAGCCACGTATCTCGCAACACCTGAAGCAGCTGTGCGCGGCCGATCTGCTCGAACGTTTCCGTGACGGGCATTTCGTCTTTTACCGGGCGCCGACGGGTGCCGGCAATGCCGCCAGTCATCGTCGACTGCTCGGCCTGCTGCCGGACGACGAGCCGCAGTTCTTGCGCGACGTCGAAAAGCTGCGGACGTTGCGCGCGGGGCGCAAAACGGTGTCCGCGGACAGCGGGGACGACCGGCTGTTGTACAAGGCGCTCGTCGAACTGACTGTCGCGAGGCCGCTCGGCGACTTCCTCGATGTCGGTTGTGGCCAGGGGCGGATCCTGAAACTGCTTGCCTCGCGTGCGCAGCGCGTCGTCGGTGTCGATATCGATCCGGACGCGCGGCGCCTGGCGCGCGCCGAGGTGCTGCTGGCCGGTTTGCCTAACTGCAGCCTGCGCCAGGGCGACATGTACGCGCTGCCGTTCGCGGATGGCGCGTTCGACACGATCATCCTGGATGACATCCTTGCCGATGCCGAACGGCCGACGGTCGCACTCGCCGAGGCGTTGCGGCTGCTGCGACCGGGTGGGCGCATCCTGCTGCTTGCGGCAGTGAACGACGACGGCATCGATGTGCTGCGCGACAACCTGGCGGCCTGGGCCGGCGCGACCGGGCTGCGGCTGGCGGCACCTCGACCGATCCCCGGCAAGAATCCGAACTGGCTGCTGGCTGTTGCGACACCTGCCGCTGCCGCCATCGAAGCCGCCTGATACCTGCAGAAGAGCCATATGAACAGTCAACGCCGCAAAGTCCCCGCCGTGTCATTCGAATTCTTCCCGCCCAGTACCGAGGCGATGGAGGCGACGTTGTGGCATTCAATCGACCGGCTGGCCATCCTCCATCCGCAGTTCGTTTCGGTTACTTACGGCGCCGACGGGTCCACCCGCGAACGGACGCACAACGCCGTGCAACGCATCATCACCGAAACGGCGCTGACGCCGGCGCCGCACCTGACCTGCGTTGGCGCCAGTCGCGGTGAAATCGACGACATCGCGCGCGATTACTGGGACATGGGCGTCCGCCACCTGGTCGCACTGCGCGGCGACGCGCCGAAGGGCAGTGGCAAATATGTACCGCACCCCGACGGCTACGCCTACGCGGCAGACCTGGTCGAAGGCCTCCGCAAGGTCGGTGACTTCGACATTTCGGTCGCGGCTTACCCCGAGGTGCATCCCGACGCGCCCGATGCGGCGTTCGATCTCGATAACCTGAAACGCAAACTCGATGCCGGCGCGAGCCGCGCGATCACGCAGTTCTTTTTCGATCCCGACGTGTTCCTGGACTTTCGCGACCGCTGTGCCGCGGCCGGCATCACATCGCCGATCGTACCCGGAATCCTGCCGATCACCCGGTTTCCGCAACTCGAACGTTTTGCCGCCGCGTGTGGCGCGACGGTGCCGGACTGGCTGCGCGACTGGTTCGCGGGCCTGGATGACGACGCCGAGACCCGGCAGATGATCGCCGCAAGCATCGCGATCGACGTCGTGCGCCGACTCGAGGCCGAGGGTATCGACGAATTCCATTTCTATACATTGAACCGCGCGGAACTCGCGTTCGCCATCTGCCATGCGCTCGGTGTGCGGCCGAAAAGCGTGGCGGCGTGAGCAGGTGATCATGGAACGTAACGAAAGAATCAGGACATTGATGAACGAGCTCGAACAGCGCATCCTGCTGCTCGACGGCGCAATGGGTACGATGATCCAGAGCTTCGGGCTGACCGAGGACGATTATCGCGGCGAGCGTTTCGCCGCCTGGGACAGTGACCTGAAGGGCAACAACGACCTGTTGTCGCTGACGCGTCCGGACGTGATTCGCGATATACACACGCGCTTTCTCGACGCCGGCGCGGACATCATCGAAACCAACACGTTCAATTCGAATGCACCGTCGATGGCCGATTACGGCATGCAGGCGCTGGTCGGCGAACTGAATATGGCCGCGGCGCGCCTGGCACGCGAGTGCGCGGACGCGGCAGCTGCCAGGACCGGCCGTACCCGCTACGTGGCGGGCGTGCTCGGGCCGACGAACCGGACGGCATCGATATCCCCGGACGTCAACGACCCGGGTTTCCGCAACATTCGCTTCGACGACCTGGTCGATACTTATGAAGTCGCTGCGACCGGCCTGCTGGAAGGCGGCGCCGACTTCCTGATGATCGAAACGATTTTCGACACGTTGAACGCCAAGGCGGCGATTGTCGGCCTGAAGCGCAGCTTCCGCAGTGCCGGCATCGAGGTGCCGGTCATGATCTCCGGCACGATCACCGACGCATCCGGGCGCACGCTCTCCGGGCAGACCACAGAGGCTTTCTGGAATTCGGTGCGCCATGTCAAGCCGTTCATGATCGGCCTGAACTGCGCGCTGGGTGCCGCCGAGTTGCGGCCCTATGTCGCCGAACTTTCCCGCATTGCGGATACACGTGTCAGCGCGCACCCGAACGCAGGCCTGCCGAACGAATTCGGCGAATACGACGAAACGCCGGCGGAGATGGCGAAGATCGTCGGCGAGTTTGCCGCCAGCGGCCTCGTCAATCTCGTCGGTGGTTGTTGTGGCACAAGGCCCGAACATATCGCGGCGCTGGGCGAGGCTGTCGCGGAGCGTGCGCCACGCAAGATTCCGCAGATCCCGGTGAAGCTGCGGCTGTCCGGCCTCGAGCCGTTCAATCTGGGGCCCGACGACCTGTTCGCGAACGTCGGCGAACGCTGCAACGTCACCGGCTCGGCAATATTCCGGCGCCTGATCGAGGCCGACGATTACACCGCGGCCGTTGCCGTCGCCCGGCAACAGGTGGACAACGGTGCCCAGGTGATCGACGTCAACATGGACGAGGGCATGCTCGATTCCGAAAAGGCGATGGTCACGTTCCTGAACCTGATCGCGTCGGAGCCCGACGTGTCGCGCTTGCCAATCATGATCGACTCGTCGAAATGGTCGGTCATCGAAGCCGGCCTGAAGTGCGTACAGGGCAAGTCGATCGTCAACTCGATCAGCCTGAAAGAGGGTGAAGAGGCCTTCATCCGGCAGGCCATGCTGTGCCGTGACTACGGTGCAGCCGTGGTCGTCATGGCTTTCGACGAGCAGGGGCAGGCGGACACGGTCGAGCGCAAGGTCAACATCTGTGCGCGCTCCTACAAGGTGCTGACCGAGCAGGTCGGCTTCGATCCGGCTGACATCATCTTCGACCCGAACATATTCGCGGTCGCGACCGGCATCGAGGAACACGCGAGCTACGGACTCGACTTCATCGAGGCGACGCGCCGCATCAAGGCGACGCTGCCGCATGCGCTCGTCAGCGGCGGCGTCAGTAACGTGTCGTTTTCGTTCCGCGGCAACAACGTCGTACGCGAGGCCATCCACTCGGTGTTCCTCTATCACGCGATTCGCGCCGGCATGGACATGGGCATTGTCAATGCCGGCCAGCTCGCGATCTACGAGGACCTGCCGAAGGACCTGCGCGACGCCGTAGAGGACGTCATTCTCAATCGCGACCCGGAAGGCACCGAGAAACTGCTGGCCGTTGCCGAGAATTACAAGGGCCAGGCGAGCGGTGCATCGTCGAAAGGCCAGGACCTCGCCTGGCGCGAACTGCCTGTCGACAAACGCCTGGAGCATGCGCTGGTCAAGGGTATCGACGAATTCGTCATCGAGGACACCGAAGAGGCGCGCCTCAACGCAGAGCGGCCACTCGACGTCATCGAAGGCCCGTTGATGGCCGGGATGAACGTCGTCGGTGACCTGTTTGGCGACGGCAAGATGTTCCTGCCGCAGGTCGTCAAGTCGGCCCGCGTCATGAAAAAGGCGGTTGGTCATCTCGTGCCGTTCATCGAGGAAGAAAAAGGCGGCGTCGTAACGTCCAACGGCAAAATCGTGCTGGCGACGGTCAAGGGAGACGTGCATGACATCGGCAAGAACATCGTCGGTGTCGTCCTGCAGTGCAACAACTTCGAAGTGATCGATCTCGGCGTCATGGTTTCCTGCGACCGGATCCTGGAGGCGGCAAAACGCGAGAACGCGAACATCATCGGGTTGTCCGGGCTGATCACGCCCTCGCTGGACGAAATGGTTAATGTCGCGAGCGAAATGCAACGTCTCGATTTCAAGCTGCCGTTGTTGATCGGAGGCGCAACAACGTCGCCCGCGCACACCGCCGTCAAGATCGAGCCGTGTTACGAGGGGCCGGTCATCTACGTCAAGGATGCGTCACGGTCAGTCGGCGTCGCCCAGGCATTGGTGGAACCGGCTTCGCGCAAGGAAATTGTCGAGCGGACTCGCCGTGAGAACGCGCGCCGTCGCGACCAGCATGCCGGGAAGAAACGGCTGGTGCCGCAACTGTCGTTACAGCAGGCACGCGAACGCAAGGTCGATATCGACTGGCAGGCCTACCAGCCACCGGCGCCCACATTCACGGGCAACCGCGTGTTCGACGACATCGACCTCGCCGAGTTGCGCGACTACATCGACTGGATGCCGTTCTTCAATGCCTGGGAATTCCACGGCAAGTTTCCGGCGATCCTCGACGACGCCATCGTCGGAGAGGCAGCGACGTCCCTGTTCGATGACGCCACCGCGATGCTCGACAGAATCATCGCCCAAAGGTGGCTGCAAGCGCGTGCAGTCGTCGGTTTCCACCCGGCCAATTCGCACGAGCACGATGACATCCTGGTCTATGCGGACGAATCGCGCGAAAAGGTTGTGCACCGGCTGGTCCATCTGCGCCAGCAACAGGCAAAGGCAGAAGGCATTGCACAATCCTGTCTCGCCGACTTTGTTGCGCCTTCAGGCAGTGGTTACGCCGACTACATCGGCGCCTTCGCCGTGACGGCAGGTATCGGCATCGACGAGCATGTCGCGCGTTTCGAAGCGGCCCATGACGATTACAGTGCGATCATGCTGAAGGCGCTCGCCGACCGTCTTGCGGAAGCCCTGGCCGAGTACATGCATGCGCGCACGCGCCGCGAGTTCTGGGCCTACGCTCCCGACGAGTCGTTGTCGAGCGCCGAACTGATCGGCGAAAAATATCTCGGCATTCGCCCGGCGCCCGGTTACCCGGCATGCCCGGACCATACCGAGAAAGCGACACTCTGGGAGTTGCTGGATGTCGAAGCCAGCATCGAATTGCGCCTTACGGAATCGTATGCGATGTATCCGACAGCGGCCGTCAGCGGCTTCTACTTCGCGCACCCTGAGTCGCGCTATTTCGCCGTCGGCAAGATCGACCGTGACCAGGTCGAGTCCTACGCGAAGCGCAAGGGCGTCAGCGTCGAGGTTGCCGAGAAGTGGCTCGCACCGAATCTCGGGTACGACCCGCAGCGGGCCAGCGCGGCCTGAGGTACCGATGAGCCGCAGCCAGGCACGACGGATGTTCCTGGCGGCCCAGGTATTCCTGGCTATTGCTGCGTCTCATCCGGTGCTCGCCGACGACTATGCCGACGCGCGAACCGCGCTGGTCGCCGCATACCAGGACCAGAACTACGTCGCGATGCGGCTGGCCGCCGACAAGGCGCTCGATGCGCGACCCGGGTATCCGCCGGCGCTCTTCAATCTTGCCCTGGCCGAGGTGCTGGACGATGACCCTGCCGCCAGCTTCGACACCCTTCGGCGACTGCTCGCGATGCAAGTCGATTTCGACGTCGCCAACGTTGACGAGTTTGCGCCACTGCAACGCTATCCCGAATGGGCCGACTATGAGGCGAGCGTCGAGCTACTGTACGTGCCGGTCGGGCAGGCGGAGGTCGTCGCCACGCTCGATGTCGCGGATTTCGTTCCCGAAGGCATCGCGATGGACGCAACCGGCGCCATATTGCTCGGCAGTGTGCGCAACGGCAACCTCGTACGCCTCGGCGAATCGATCGCGGTCGTCAGCAGCCCACAGGCCAACAACCACTGGAGCGTATTCGGCATGCGCTTCGACGACGCCGGCCGCCTCTGGTTCGCGAGCGCCGCGGTTCCGCAATTCTCCGGTGATGGCAACGGCGAGACCGGCCTGTTCGCGCTGGATCCGGATAGCGGCAAAATCCTGGTGCGGACCCTGTTGCCGGCAGCGGCGCACGACCAGGTGCTTGGTGACCTGGTCATCGACGGCGAAACGATTTACACGACCGACAGCCTGGGAGGCGCTCTCTACCGCTATGACGTCGCGCAAGGCACGTTCGACGTATTGGTGGCCCCCGGTGTGTTCGGCTCGCCGCAGGGCCTCGTGCTGGACGAGGCAGGCGAATATCTCTATGTCGCCGATTACGTTGGCGGCCTGTTTCGCGTACCGCTGGATGGTGCGCCGGTGGAGCAGGTGACGGCCGGCGCCGAAGTGACGCTCTACGGCATCGACGGTCTTTATCGTCACGGCCAGGAGCTGATCGCGATCCAGAATGGCGTCCGGCCGCACCGGGTCGTCGCGCTGACGCTCGACGCCGATGGCACGACGATCAGCGGCAGTCGCATCCTGGCGGCCAATCTTCCCGAATTTGATGAGCCGACGCTGGGATTCGTCGCCGGCAACGCGTTCTGCTTCGTCGCCAACAGTCACTGGAACCGCTTCGACGCCCGGAATCAGCTACCGGACGGTCTTTCCGGACCAATCGTTCTGAAATTGCTCTTACCGTGAAAATCTCTCTTGACAGAGCAAAACAGAATGCATATTCTGTCTGCCATGGTTAGAACACGAACATTCGATCCGTCGGCGGCCCTGTCGCAGGTAGTGGATCTGTTTTCCTCGAAGGGCTACTCCGAGACCTCGATGGAAGATATCGTGCAGGCGACCGGCGTCAGCCGGTACGGCCTGTACGGCACGTTCGGTAACAAGCGCGAGCTGTTCGAACAGGCCCTCGAGCAGTATGCCGAAGGCATGGGCAAACGCTCTTTTCTGCGGCTCCTCGAGCCCGGTGCCTCGCTCGACCATATCCGCGCGATTTTCAATGAACGCGTCGCAGACATGAGCTGCAGCGACGAAAACAAGGGTTGCCTGTTCATTCACACGGCGATGGAGCTGGCGCCCCAGGATGCGGAGTTGCGCGGTGTGTTGCAGCGCTTCATGAAGCGCATGTCCAAGGCGTTCGCGGTCGGGCTCGACTCGGCGAAAGGGCGGGGCGAGGTCCGCGAGGACCTGGATGTCGATGCCGCCGGGGAAATGCTGACCAGTGCGATGTTTGGTCTTGCCGTCATGGGTCGCACCGGGTTTTCCCGCGAGATGCTCGACAAGATCGTCGACAACACGCTCGAGTCGTTGACCCGCTGACATTTTTTTTGACAAAACCAGAATGAATATTCTGGTGCCAGGTGAGCATCTGCGGATGCTATTTTTTGAAGCAAAACAGAATGAAAGTTCTGATATCAGACAGGAGCATGACTATGAAGACCAATACCCTGAAGACGATCACGTCCATTGCGGCCACCGGCCTGCTCGCGGCCACGGCCGCCCAGGCGGACTTCCTCTACCCGGACGTTGCACCGCCCGAGACAATCGATATTTGTGTTGCAGAGATCGACGCTCAGGCCAATTACGAGGATGCGACCTACGTGCGCCACGAGGTGGCATCACGGCCGCGCGCAACGCTGGGCCATACGTTAAGGATCAACACGCTGGTTTATGACGAAACCGGTGGCCAGTTGATTCGCGAATACAAAACGACCTGTGCCGTATCCACCCGCGAGGTGCCGGTGAGTTTCAGGATCGAGGAAAAGAACGGCGCATGAGCCGTTACAGGTCGCTGTCCCGGGCTTCTGCAGCACAGCAGGGCCCGGGATCCAGCGACAGGGTAACGACCAGCGGCAGGTGGTCGGACCCGATACGCGCACCGGTGTACGCGGCGACGACTTGCAAGCGTTCGGATACCAGCACATGGTCGATCGGAATCATCGCGATCGGCAGGAACGTTGGCCAGGTTGGCAGCAGTCCGACGCCGCGGCGAACATTCCTGAGACCCGTGCGATGTTCCAGCTGCCGGTAGGCCTGATCCCAGAGGGTCGCATTAAAGTCCCCTGACAGCACGACATTGCCGTCCAGATCGTTCGCGAGTTCCGCCAGGGAGTCGAGCTGCTCGTCGCGCGCTTCCCGAAGCGCACGCCTGACCGGTATCGTCGGGTGCGAACTCACCAGCGTCAGCAGCTCACCGTCGAACTCGAGCACGGTGACGATCGTCGGATGACCAAGCGGCGGGCTGGCAACATGCATTGTCGAGACCAGCGGCAAACGCGAATACAGAGCGATGCCGAAATTGCCGGCAAGCGGCTCGAGATACCGGTAAGGATAATCGGGCTCGATCCTTTGAAGTCCGGATACCCACGCTGGTGTCACTTCCTGCAGGAACACGACATCGGGTCGTTCGTCATCGAGCAAGGCGATCAGTCGGTCATACGCCGCGTTGCTGGATAGCACGTTGGCGTGCAGGAGCTTCAGCTGCGGGCGTGCGGCATCGGCCGGAATATCGGCCGCGACATTGCCGCCGGTGTACCAGGGAAGAATGAAGAAAGCATTGAGGCCTGCCGTCGCGACTAACAGCAACGTGTACGGCACGCTGCGCAGCGCGCCGAACACGAGCAGCAGCAGGATCGAGACCACCAGGTACTGCAGGCGGAAATGCGCGAACAGTTGGATGCGGTAATCTTCGAGCCCAAGGCTGGTGATCACCGAGAACACTATCGTGACGATCGCCGCCGCTTGCAGCAATCCGAGCATCGGTCAGTCGTCGATCGCGACTTCGAGGATTGTGACTGCTTCGACCGGCACGTCCTGGTGACCGCCACGATTACCGGTCGGGACGGCAGCGATGGCATCGACCACGTCCATGCCCGCGGTCACCCGGCCGAAGACGGCATAGCCAAAATCTCGCGGGCCATGGTTCAGGAAATCATTGTTCTTCAAATTAATAAAGAATTGCGAGGTCGCGCTGTCGACGACGCCGGTGCGTGCCATGGCAAGCGTACCGCGTTCGTTGGGCGCGCCGTTGTCCGCCTCGTTCTTGATCGGGTCGCGCGTCGGTTTCGCGCTCAGGTTCTCATCCATGCCGCCGCCCTGGATCATGAAATTGGGGATGACGCGGTGAAAGACCGTGTTGTCGAAGTGTCCGTCGCGGATGTACTGGCGAAAATTTTCGCAGGTGATTGGTGCTTTATCGTCGAAGAGTTCCACGTCGATGTCGCCGTGATTGGTCTTGATCGTGATCATGATGGCTCGCTTGTGCGGGTGAGCGCCGTTATTTACCAAACCGGCGGGCTGCTGTCACGCGGGGCAGGCCCGCGAAGTCATTATGACACGTTACTTCGCACCAGCCGCGCGCGGCCAGCAACGCGGCAACTTCGTCCGCCTGGTCGGCGCCATGCTCGAGCAGTAACGCCCCGTCGTCGGCGAGAATCGCGCCACATTCCGCGGCGAGTACGCGAATCGCGTCGAGGCCATCGGGTCCGGCCGCCAGCGCCGCAAGCGGTTCGTGTCGCAGTGCCAGGAGGGCCGGGTCATCGGACCTGACGTAGGGCGGGTTCGAGACAATGACATTGAAGCGTCGCCCGGCGACCGGCGCCGTCCAGTTGCCTTCGGCGAAGCTGATATTGCCGAGCATGAGTTGCCGGGCATTCTCCCGGGCAATATTGAGCGCAGCGGCACTCACGTCCACTGCAGTCACGCTGCAGAGCGGGCGTTCAGCAGCGAGAGCGATTGCGACGGCACCGCTGCCGGTGCCGAGGTCCAGCAGTTGCCACTCCGCCTTGCGCGGGATTTCCCTGAGTGCGAGGTCGACCAGCAGCTCGGTCTCCGGTCGCGGCACGAGCGTGGCCGGGCTGACCTGCAGCTCGCGTGACCAGAACTCCCGCGTGCCGGTGATATAGGCCATCGGTTCGCCATCGAGGCGCCGCTCGACCGACTTTGTGAAGCGCGCCAGCGACGCATCGTCGAGTTCGTCTTCAGGGTGTGCGAACAGGTAGTTGCGCGGCACGTCGATCGCCTGGCACAGCAGCAGTTCGGCGTCGAGACGCGCCGAATCGCTGGTCTCGGACAGTCGGGTTGCGGCTTCCCGAATGGCAGCATCGAGTCGCATGTTGGAGTACACTCGCCGGAATTTTCCTAATGTAACCGATGTGCCGATGAACGTGTACGCCAACATCCTCGACATGGTCGGGCAGACGCCGATGCTCGAGGTCACCCATATCGATACCGGCCCGTGCCGCCTGTTCCTGAAACTGGAACTGATGAACCCGGGCGGCTCGATCAAGGACCGCATAGGCATTTCGATGATCGACGAGGCCGAGAAACGTGGCGACATCAAGCCGGGTGACACGCTGGTAGAAGCGACGGCCGGCAACACCGGCATCGGCCTGGCGCTGGTGGCGGCGCAGCGGGGTTACCACCTGGTGCTGGTGCTGCCGGACAAGATGAGCCAGGAGAAGATTTTCAACCTGCGTGCCATGGGCGCCGAGGTGGTCCTGACACGTTCCGATGTCGGTCGCGGTCACCCCGAGTATTACCAGGACCTCGGCCGCCGGATTGCCAGCGAACGCGGCGCCTACTTCATCAATCAGTTCGGCAATCCCGACAACCCGCTGGCGCACGAGCTCACGACGGCGCCGGAGATCCTCGAGCAAATGGGTGGCGACGTGGATGCCATCGTGCTGGGCGTCGGTTCCAGCGGCACCGTCACCGGCATCGGCAAGTACCTGAAGGAACATGCACCGGATGTCGACCTGATTCTCGCTGACCCCGTCGGGTCGATTCTCGCCGACTACATCAACAAAGGCGAAATGGGAGAGGGCGGCAGCTGGCTTGTCGAGGGCATCGGTGAAGACTTCATCCCGGACATCGCCGATTTCGACATGGTCAGGAAGGCTTACGCGATCAGCGACGACGAGTCGTTTGCGGCCGCACGCGAACTGTTACGCAAGGAAGGCGTGCTCGCCGGATCGTCCTCCGGCACGCTGCTCGCCGCCGCGCTGAAGTATTGTCGCGAGCAACAGGAGGCGAAGAACGTCGTAACGCTGGCCTGCGATACCGGTAACAAGTACCTGTCGAAACTCTTCAACGACTTCTGGATGGAAGACCAGGGTTTCATCGAGCGGCCGACTTTTGGCGACCTGCGCGACCTGGTCGGCCGCCCGCACGGCGAGCGCGCGACGATCACCGTCGGCCCGACCGATGTGCTGACGACGGCGCACAACCGGCTGCGCAATGCCGGCATTTCGCAACTGCCGGTCATGGACGAGAGCCAGCTCGTCGGCGTCGTTACCGAGGACACGATCATCCGCTTCGTGTACGGCAAACCGGACCTCCTGGGGGCGCCGGTGGCAGACGCGATGGAGACGGCTTTCATCAAGCTCGACAAGACGGAATCACTGAACAACCTGGTCGCAATGCTGCGCGTGCAACCCTATGCGGCCATCATGGACGGCACCGAATTTTTTGGTCTGATTACGCGGTCCGATGTCTTGAATTACCTGCGCCGGCAGATGTGAGGGATGAAAGCATGACTGACAGGGACAAGCAGCAAGCGTTCGCGACCCGGACGATTCACGCCGGCCAGGCGCCGGACCCGACTACCGGCGCGATCATGCCGCCGATCTACGCGACCTCGACCTACGTGCAGGAAAGCCCGGGCGTTCACAAGGGGTATGAATACTCGCGTACGCAGAACCCGACACGACAGGCGTACGAGCGTTGCATCGCCAACCTCGAATCCGGCACCCATGGCTTCGCTTTCGCATCGGGCATGGCGACGACCGCGACGATCCTGGAACTCGTTGATTCCGGAAGCCACATCATCGCGATGGACGACCTGTATGGTGGCACGCGCCGTTTGTTCAGTGGCGTCCGTGAGCGCAGCGCGCATCTTGAATTCGAATACGTCGACCTGTGCGACCTGGGCGCTGCCAGGGCGGCATTTCGCGACGACACCAGGATGGTATGGATCGAGACGCCGACCAACCCCCTCCTGAAGATCGTCGATCTTGCGGCGATCGTGCAATTTGCACAACACAGCGGTGCCATCGTCGTCGTCGACAATACGTTTGCAACGCCCTATTCGCAGCGACCGCTTGAATTTGGCTGCGACATCGTCATGCATTCTGCGACCAAGTTCATCAATGGTCATTCCGACATGATCGGCGGCATCGCGGTAACGGACGATGCGGAACTCGCGGAACGCCTGGCCTACTTGCAGAACTCGATCGGCGCGGTCGCCGGCCCGTTCGACAGCTTCCTTGCCCTGCGTGGCGTCAAGACGCTGGACGTTCGCATGCAGCGGCATTGTGAAAGCGCGATGGCGATCGCGCGCTGGCTGGAGCAGGACTCGCGCGTCGAGCGCGTCGTGTACCCGGGGCTCGAGTCGCATCCGCAACACCAGCTTGCCACCGAGCAAATGGAAGGTTTCGGCGGCATCGTGACATTCTTTATTAAAGGTGAACTCGAGGATGCGCGGCGTTTCCTCGAACGCTGCGAGGTGTTTTCGCTTGCCGAGAGTCTCGGCGGCGTCGAGAGCCTCGTCGATCACCCCGGGATCATGACGCACGCGAGCGTACCCGAAGCGCAGCGCGCCGCGCTCGGGATCAGCGACCAGCTGATCCGGTTGTCGGTCGGCATCGAAGCGCTGGATGACCTGCTCGCGGATCTCGACCAGGCGCTGGGAGCGTAGCAGGACCCCGATTCCCGGGAGTAACGTCTAGTTGGCCCTGTTGGACGCCGTGCCGACGTGCAGCCAGGAGTCGTCGACCTTCCGCGCCATCATGACCCAGGCCCATTTGCTCTCGAAAGTCTCTTCAGTCTGCTTGTCCGTGGCGACCGCAAGGACGTCGGCGGCGATCCAGGCCATGTCCGATCCTGCCGCGATCTCGATAACCGGGAAGGCGATGTCGTCATAGCGGTCGTAGCGAAGCCGAGCGAATACCGTCGTGAACAGTTCCTGCAATTCGGCACTGGAGATGGTGCGGACCGTGCCGCCCGACACGTCGATGATTTCGGGTGCCGACAGGCTGGCGATCAACCTGGCGTCGCCCAGGCAGTGTGCGGCAAGCAGCGTCCGGTGCAGGCGATACACGCCGATTTGATCAATATCGGGAACCGCTACCGCGTCGTAGAACCACAGCGGGGAGTGCGGCGCGATATCGATATCGGTGTAACGGTACTCGAACGAGCGTTCGCCATCGTCGACCTGCAGCAGGAAAGGCAGATCGTTGCCGTCGATCGTGCGCCAGTCTGATAGCGTGACTGCAATCGGCGCCGTCTCCGGAAACTCGAACAGCATGCCGGCGGGTCGCTCCGCCGTATCGCCTTCGACCAAACGGACGACGCCACCATAAGGGTAGCTGCCACTGAGCGCGTGCCGCAGTTCGCCGCCGAATGGCACGTCGTCGACACGTTGCGCGTCCGGCACGAGGTCGTCGAAGTAGAGCAGGAACGCATGAAACTGGTGACCGAGCGCAAAGGCCTTGAAAAAGTTGCCGCCAGTTTCGGCCTGGTCACCGCGACGGGCCCAGCCGAAAGGGCCATCGACAACCACGAGTTGCGCCTCATCCCGCTGGTGCCGGACAGCGGCAGCGTCGGGAGATTGAAAAAATGATGCGATCGTAAAATGACTGCCGTCCGACACGCTGACTTGTGCGCTGGCAATGACGGCGCGCGTCGAACAGGCATCCGAGGTCCATGCCATCGACGGGAATGCGCCGAGCACGATGCCGATCGGGATCAGTAACAGCTGCAACAGCTTGTAAGAGGTGTATTGCATAAAGTGCGTATTGTATTGACTGCGAATAGGAGTAGGTTACACAAACCGATTATGCTGGAACAAAACTGTAACAGTGTTTCCTATTGCTTTGATGCAATCTGAAACCCGCTGCGCCCGCACCGGGTTCTTCCGGGCTGTGGCCGGCGCAAGCCCAAAATCAGGAGAAAAATAATGATTAGGTATCAAGTGGCGATGCGCGATGTCAGTTGGTCAGGACCGCGCTTATCCGCCGTATTCGTCGTACTGCTGGCTATGGTTCTAGGACCGCTGGCTGCACTGGCGGATGTCGAGACATCCGGCGATCCGTCGAAGGCGACGGGTACGACGACGATCAGCGGCAAGCAATTGCCGGCGCCCGAACCGAAGTTCGGCGGCAAGATCAAGGACGATGCGCTGAGTTCGACGCCCTGGTGGGCGCCGCGTATCGTTCCGCCGAAAAAAGCACCGAATATTCTTCTTATCATCACGGACGATGCAGGCTTCGGTGTGCCGAGTACTTTCGGCGGCGTGATTCCGACGCCGGCGATGGATCGTATCGCCAACGAAGGGCTGCGTTACAACAACATTCACTCGACGGCGCTGTGTTCGCCGACGCGTGCCGCGCTGATTACCGGGCGCAATCATCACTCGGCCGGCTTCGGTGTCATTTCGGAGCAGTCGACCGGCTACCCGGGCTACAACAGTGTCATCGCCGAAGACAAGGCGACGATCGGGCGCATCCTCCTGGATAACGGCTACGCGACGTCGTGGTTCGGCAAGGACCATAACACGCCGGCATTCACGGCCAGCCTGGCCGGGCCGTTCGACCAGTGGCCGACTGGCATGGGCTTCGAGTATTTCTACGGCTTCGTCGGCGGCGATGCGAAC
>Ga0210093_1000004_pt1 | contig 50547 bp, 46 predicted proteins | sample White_ThreeSqB_D_2_FD_185590 | JGI IMG/M metagenome (GOLD analysis project Ga0210093, IMG submission 185590) | Wetland microbial communities from the San Francisco Bay, California, USA, that impact long-term carbon sequestration -... | ecosystem: Environmental > Aquatic > Marine > Wetlands ... | reverse complement strand
CTCCGGTCACGATCAACAGGTCGTTACTGAGCATGAAACCGGTCGCCGCCGCCGCCCAGCCCGAGTAGCTGTTGAGCATCGACACGACAACCGGCATGTCCGCGCCGCCAATGGCCATGACCATGTGAATGCCGAACACCAGCGCGATGACCGTCATGATGATCAACGGCATCAGTCCGCCACCGGCCGCGGACTGCAGTACGAATTCGCGTCCGAACCAGATCGCGGCGAGCAGCAGGCCGAGGTTGAACCAGTGCCTTCCGGGCAGTGTCAGCGGGCTGCCGCTGATGCGTGCCGAGAGTTTGCCGAAGGCGATGACCGAACCGGAAAACGTCACGGCGCCGATCAGCACGCCAAGGTAGGTCTCGATGTCGTGAATTGTCTTTTCGACGCCCGCGAAGTGCGCGCTCGAGTCCATGAAATTCGCGAAGCCGACGGCAACGGCCGCGAGGCCGACCAGGCTGTGCAGGATCGCTACCAGCTCGGGCATCTGCGTCATCTGCACCCGCCGCGCCAGCACGATACCGATGCTGCCGCCGATCAGCAGCGCGACCAGCAGGATCGTGTACTGCCGTGTTACGACGCCGAAAATCGTCGCGAGCAGGGCGATCGCCATGCCGGTAATGCCGTACCAGTTGCCGCGCCGTGCGGTTTCCTGGTTGGAAAGGCCGCCGAGGGCCAGGATAAACAGGATGGTCGCAATGATGTACGACACGGTTACCATTCCAGCGTTAATCATGTCGACCTCACTTCCTGAACATTTCGAGCATGCGGCGCGTCACGGCGAAACCGCCCGCGATGTTGATGCTCGTTATCAATACCGTTGCCGCGGCGATCCACATGATCGTCTTGTCGGTCGAACTGATCTGCATCAGCGCGCCGATGACAATAATGCTCGAGATCGCGTTCGTGACGCTCATCAGTGGCGTGTGCAGCGCAGGCGTGACATTCCAGATCACCATGTAGCCGACGAAACAGGCCAGCACGAAGACCGTGAAATGCGCCATGAAAGAGGCCGGCGCGACTGCGCCCAGCCCGAGCAACGCAATGCCACCGAGCACCATGGCGGCGATCGGTCCGAAGACGCCCGGTTTTTCGGGCTCTTTCGGCGCCGGGGCAGGTGCGGGCTTGGCCTTCGGCGGTGCGGCTGACAGCTTCGGTGCCGGTGGCGGCCAGGTCGTCTCGCCGTCCTTGCACACGGTAGCACCGCGCACCACCTCGTCTTCGAAATCGACGACGATGCTGCCGTCTTTTTCGGGCGTCAGGTCGGTGAGCAGGTGCCGCAGGTTGGTCGCGTAGAGCTGGCTGGACTGCGCCGCAAGCCGGCTTGGGAGATCGGTGTAGCCGATGATCGAAACGCCATTGGTATCGACGACCTTGCCGGGCTCGGTCAGTTCGCAGTTGCCACCCTGTTCAGCGGCCAGGTCGACGATGACACTGCCGTCTTTCATCGAACGAACCATGTCCGCGGTTATCAGGCGCGGCGCTGGCTTGCCCGGGATCAGAGCGGTTGTGATGATGATATCGACGTCTTTCGCCTGTTCGGCGAACAGCGCCATTTCCGCCTTGATGAACTCGTCGCTCATCACCTTGGCGTAGCCGCCTTCGCCGGAACCGTCTTCGTCATCTTCGAAGTCGAGCATCAGGAACTCGGCGTCCATGCTCTCGACCTGCTCCTTGACCTCGGGACGGGTATCGAAGGCACGCACGATAGCGCCCATGCTCTTCGCGGCGCCGATCGCGGCGAGACCCGCAACGCCGGCACCGATGACCATGACCTTGGCCGGCGGCACCTTGCCGGCGGCTGTAATCTGCCCGGTAAAGAAGCGGCCGAAGTGCTGCGCTGCTTCGACCACGGCGCGGTAACCGGCGATGTTCGCCATCGAGCTGAGCGCATCCATTTTCTGCGCCCGCGAGATACGCGGAATGCTGTCCATGGCCATTACCGTCGCGCCGCTCTTGGTCAATTTCTCGAGCAACTCGGGATTCTGTGCCGGCCACAGGAAGCTGATCAGCGTCTGGTTGGCCCGCAGGCGCGCAGCCTCGTCTTTCTCCGGTGCCCGAACTTTCAGAATGACGTCGGACCCCGCCCACAGGTCCTTCGCCGAGTCCACGACGTCGCAACCGGCCTCCTTGTAGGCATCGTCTGAGAAGTTGGCGGCACTGCCTGCGCCTGACTCGACGGCAACATCGAAGCCAAGCTTGATCAGCTGGGCAGCGACATCGGGCGTCGTCGCAACGCGCCGTTCACCTGGATAGACCTCTTTCGGTACACCGATTTTCATGCGTAGCCTCCATTTGGACTGCGGCAGTGTAACGAAGCGACCCAGCAGGCACAAAGAAAAAGGCCCCCTGAAGGGGGCCTTTCGCATAAGGACTTTCCGCAACGATCTAGTCGCGCGGCCTCGCTCTGGGCCGTTGCTGCAGCCTGTCCCTGAGCAGCTGTCGCTGTTCCGGAGACATGTCGCGGTAGCGTTCCCTGAGCATCTGCCGGCGCTCGCGATTGAGTTTCTTGAACGCCTGGTAGTTCTCGCGGATACGTTGCTGCTCCTCGGGCGACAGCGAACGGAAGATGTCGGCGCGTTCGCGAATCAGTTCGCGGCGCTCCGCCGACAACCCGCGCCATGCGGTGAAGCGCTCGCGTGCCTGCGCGCGCTGCCCGGCCGTCATCGTGGACCAGCGCTCGGCGCCCCGCGACAGCCGGTCCTGGCGGTCAGCCGGCAGGCTGTCCCAGTCGTCGGCGAACTGGCTGAGTACTTCGCGCTGTCCTTCGCTCAGGTCCTGCCAGCTGACGCCTTCGTCCTGCGCGAAGGCAACGCCGCCCAGCGCCATCGCCAGTACCGCCGCCTTCTGAAGAAAGGTTCTAGGATTCATCTTCTGTCTCCGTCGATTCCTCGCTCTTTGGCGGGAGTTCGGGTGATTCTTCCGCGTCTGCAATAACCAGCTCATCGATCAGTATCCATTCGTCGTCCGACCCTTCCCACATTCCCAGGTACTCGAGAAATGCAGCGTCGGGGTCGTTGCCTTCCGAGCCTTCCTGCGCCCACACCGGCATCGCCAGCGATGCCCCCAACACGCATAACAGCGTGATGTGTCGCTTATCAGCCGACATCGTCGTCCTGCAGCGCCATGTCGATCCAGCTGTAGAACTCCAGGTCCTCCAGCATGTCGATGTCGTCTTCGCCGAGCAGAATTTCCATGTCGGTCACGGCGACCGGCACCACCGGCGCCTGCGGCGACGGCAACAGGAGCATCGCGGCAATCAGCACCGCAGCCGTGACCCCGGCAGCCGGCAACCAGCGCACCCACGGCTGCCGCTGTCGTGACAACTCGGCAAGCGCCGCCTGGCGGCCCCGATTCAGGCGCGACAGCGAGGCCGCATCCAGTTCGTCCACCGATGCGTCAAACAATGCCTTGGCTCGCCGGCCCAGTTGTTCGTCTTTCTCTTTCATGACTTTTCAGTCTCCAGGCCGGTCACTGTCCGGCCCATGTTCCAGAAGTTGATCGCGCAATGCGTGCATCGCGCGCGAATAATGCGTCTTGACGCTCCCCTCGCTACAGCCCATGGCCACCGCAGTCCCCGCGACGTCGAGTCCCTCGAAGGTGCGCAACATGAACGCCTCGCGCTGGCGTGCCGGCAAGTCCCTGACCGCAGACTCGAGACTCGCCATCGCCTCGCGGTTTTCCAGCTCCTCGTCGGGCGTTCGTCCCAGCGGATCCGCCGCATCCGCGACGGCGTCATATGGCTCGTCGGCGCCGTTGCTGCGCCGGAACCAGACCATGACGCGATTGCGAACGGCCTGCCTGCGATGCCAGTCGCGGATGCCGTTCTGCAGGATCCGGTAGAACAGCGGCGCCCACTCGTCACTGCCGCGATGACCGTACTTGCGAACCAGCCGAATCATCGCATCCTGCACCAGGTCCAGCGCCTCGTCGCGGTCGCGCACGGCGATCTCGGCAATGCGCAGGGCACGCCGCTCCACATCGGCCAGAAACCGGTTGAATTGCTGTTCTGATTCCAGTGCCTGGGTTCCCGTGTCGCGTTCGCCCGGCCAAGATACCGCAAAAACAGCGGCGTCGACGCTCATATCCCTTGACTCCGTCCTGTGCTCAAATAACACCTCTCGTTCGTGTATAACGCCTGAGCATGGCCCTCGTTGACAGGGCCGGCGCTCGAGTTCGGGCGAATTATGTCAAGTCTGTGAGCAAGCGCCCTATCACCAAGCATCGAGCCAGCAACGATCCGGTACTCAAGGTGGCCGTCGCCGTACCGCTGTCACGCGAGTTCGACTACCTGCCGCCGAAAGACACTCCCGCGCCCGCGCCGGGCTGCCGGGTCGAGGTTCCGTTCGGGTCGCGGCGGCAGGTTGGTGTCGTGCTCAGGCTGGCCGGCGAGTCGACGCTGGCGCCGGGAAAATTGCGTCGGGCCAGTGCCGCGCTCGATGCCGAACCGATCCTCGCGGCCGACGATCTCAGGCTGATTCAGTTCACGGCGGACTACTACCATCACCCGGTTGGCGAGGTCGTCGCTGCGTCGTTGCCGGCGCTGTTGCGCCAGGGAAAGCCCCTGCATCCACAGGTCGAGATGATTGCCGTCACCGCGGCCGGCGAGGCGTTCGATACCGCGGTCATTGCGGGACGGGCACCGAAACAGGCGGAGTTGCTCGAACACCTGCAGGATGCCGGTGGCAACGGCGTCGACGCCAGCCTGCTCACCGAGCTACTGCCACACTGGCGACGGGCCGTGAAAGGGCTCCTTCTGAAAGGACTGGCCAGTCGCTTCGAGGCGCGCGCCGAGGACTTCGATGAGACCCTCGCAAGCCCGGCCGAAGCCGGCCCGACCCTGAACGCGGACCAGGCGGCGGCCCTCGACACATTACGCGCGACCGATGGCTTCGGCGTCTTCCTGATCGAGGGCGTGACCGGCAGCGGCAAAACCGAGGTCTACCTGCAGCGCATGCAGGACGTCATCGCAAGCGGCAAGCAGGTCCTCGTCCTGGCCCCCGAAATCGGCCTCACGCCGCAACTGGTTACACGGCTCAGGTCCAGGCTCGGCATCGTCCCGGCGGTCCTGCATTCGGGCCTGACGGACAACGAGCGGCTCGCGGCATGGCGTGCCGCCCGGTCCGGCGCTGCAAGACTCATCGTCGGCACGCGCTCGGCCATCTTTACGCCGCTCAGGAGCCCGGGACTCATCATCGTCGACGAGGAACACGACCACTCGTTCAAGCAGCAGGAGGGCCTGCGTTACTCGGCGCGTGATCTTGCCATCGTCCGTGCGAAGCAGCTGAACATCCCGGTCGTACTCGGCTCGGCCACGCCGACGCTCGAGGTGCTGCAACATTGCCACGCCGGCAACTACACGCATCTGCACCTGCCGCAACGCGCCGGCGGAGCTGCGCCGCCGACGATCCGGCTGATCGATACCACCCGTAACCCGGCTACCGAAGGGCTGACCGAGCCGCTGGCCGCGGCCATCGGCCGGCACCTGGAAGCCGGCGGGCAGGCTTTGATCTTCCTCAACCGCCGTGGCTTCGCGCCGACACTGATCTGCTCCAGCTGCGGCCACGTGGCCGAGTGCGAACGCTGCGATTCGCGCATGACCGTGCATGCCGGCAGCCGGCAATTACGCTGTCACCACTGCGGCGCGACGCGGCCGTTGCCATCGACATGCAGCGAGTGCGGCGAGCCTGTCAGGCCGCTGGGCGAAGGCACCGAGCGGCTGGAGGAGGCATTGCGGGCCCGCTTCGCAGCGCACCGGATCATGCGTGTCGACAGCGACAGCACACAGCACAAGGGCGCCATGGTGGCCGCGCTCGACAGCGCCACCCAGGGCGACGCCGATATCCTGGTCGGTACCCAGATGCTTTCGAAGGGGCATCACTTTCCGAAGCTGACGCTCGTCGGCATCGTCAATGCCGACCAGGGGCTGTTCGGTACCGACTTTCGCAGCGCCGAGCGGATGGCGCAGTCTGTCGTCCAGGTTGCCGGGCGCGCGGGCCGCGAAGACCGGGCCGGCGAGGTGCTGATCCAGACGGCTTTCCCCGAACACCGCTTCTGGTCGACACTGATCGATGGCGGCTACGCCCGGGTCGCCGCCGAAGCGCTCGCGGAACGCGAGCAGACGCGCTGGCCGCCGTTCACCCGGTTGGCCTTGTTGCGGGCGGCGGCGCACCGGCGCGACGATGCGCTGGACTTGCTCGACACGGCGCGGCGCCTCCTCGCCGCCGATGCCGGCGAACACCTGCGGGTGCTGGGGCCGGTCGATGCGCCGATGGCCCGCAAGGCCGGTCGTTATCGTGCGCAGTTGCTGCTGCAGAGCAGCGATCGCAGCAGGCTGCACGACGCGCTCGCCAGGCTGCGCCCCGCCCTGGAGCAGTCTCCCGCAGCGCGCAAGGCGCGCTGGTCGATCGACGTCGACCCGATCGAACTATTCTGAGCGACAGGCGTTGAGGTCTACATCCGGCGCGTTATCCGGGTAGAATTGCCGGCTCGCGAAACCAGACCCACCTATTTTAATGAAACACATTGTCGCCGAATTAATCGAGAACGCGCTCGCCTCGCTCCCGGAGCTCGCGGCCGCCTCGCAAGAACTGGAGGTCGCCGGCACCATCGAACGCACCCGCGACCCGGAGCATGGCGACTTCGCCAGCAACGTCGCAATGCGCCTGGCGAAGCCTGCGCGCAGGAACCCACGTGAAATCGCCGCCAGCATCGTCGCTGCGATCGGCGACAGCACCGCTGTCGACAAGGTCGAAATCGCGGGCCCGGGCTTCATCAATTTCTACCTGCAACCGGCCGCTTTTCACGCCGAGCTGGAGACCATCCTGGCGCGCGGCGACCAGTATGGCCGGCAACCCGCAAGGCAAGGTCCCAGGGTTCTGCTGGAGTTCGTCTCCGCGAACCCGACCGGGCCGCTGCATGTCGGCCACGGTCGGCACGCGGCATACGGGGCGACGGTCGGCAACCTGCTCGAGGCCGCCGGATACCCGGTGCACCGCGAGTACTATGTCAACGACGCGGGCCGGCAGATGGACATTCTCGGTGCCAGCGTCTGGCTGCGCTGGCTGGAAGCGCACGGCGTGTCGGCACCGTTTCCGGCGGGTGGGTATCGCGGTGACTACATTCGAGACATCGCGAGCGAGATCGACACATCCGGACTCGAGGTGCCGGACCAGGCAGCCGTCGTCGATGGGCTGCCACCGGATGCGCCGGACGGCGACAAGGAAGCTTACGTCGAGGCCCTCATCGCACGCGCCAGGGAATTGCAGGGCGAGGCCGGGTTCGATCGCATACGCCAGCAATCACTGGAATCGATACGCAGGGACATCGAGGACGATCTCGCCGAGTTCGGCGTGACCTTCGATACCTGGTACTCGGAGCAAAGCCTCACGAAGAGCAGCCGCATCGACGATGCGCTCGCGGTACTACAGGAACGCGGCATGCTCTACAAAAAGGATGGTGCGACCTGGTTCCCTGCCACGCAGTTTGGCGACGAGAAAGACCGCGTGGTCGTGCGTGAGAATGGCATCAAGACCTACTTCGCATCCGACATCGCATACCACTTCGACAAGCGCGAGCGCGGCTTCGATCACCTGCTCGACATCCTGGGTGCCGACCACCATGGCTACATTGCGCGCGTACGCGCCGGGCTCGTCGCTATGGGCTATGCCGCGGACGATCTTGAAGTTGAACTCGTGCAATTCGTAACCCTGTATCGGGGTGGCGAGAAAATGCAGATGTCGACGCGCTCCGGCGAGTTCGACACGCTGCGCCAGCTGCGCGCCGAAGTCGGTAACGATGCCGCGCGCTTCTATTACGTGTCGCGCTCCAATGACCAGCACCTGGATTTCGACCTCGATGTCGCCAAGTCACAGTCGAGCGACAATCCGGTTTACTACATCCAGTATGCGCATGCGCGCGTCGCCAGCGTGTTCCGGCAACTGGTCGAGAAATCGTTGTCATGGGACACCGGCAACGGGAAAGACCAGCTGGACAAACTCGTCGAACCACAGGAAAAAGCGCTGATGACCTCGCTGAGTCGCTACCCCGAAGTCCTGGAGCTCGCGGCGAACAATCGTGCGCCGCAACACCTCGTGCATTACCTGCGCGATCTCGCGAACGACTTTCACACTTATTACAATGCACATGCTTTCATCGTCGACGACGCTGCGCTGCGCGATGCACGCCTTTACCTGATCAGTGCTGCCCGGACGGTCATTGCAAACGGCCTCGGAATTCTCGGCGTGTCGGCACCGGACAAAATGTAATGGCTCAACGCAAGAAACGGCGCTCCACGCGAAGCACGCGCACGACGCGCGCGAAGAAGACCGAGTACCCGCCCGCGGTCTGGATGCTGTTCGGGCTCGCCATCGGCCTGGCGGTCGCTTTCGCGGTCCACATGAGTGACCGCTCACCGACACCGGTTGCCGCAGCGACACCCTCACCTGCCAGCTTGCAGGGCGCGCTCGACGACAACGATGAGAAACCGCAGAAAAAGCCTGCCCCGGCCGTCGAGGAACCCGCCGACAAGCGCTTCACGTTCTACGACATACTGCCCAACATGGAAGTCGAAACCCCGGTGACGACGCCGCAAACCGCCGCGTCGTCCCAGCCGCAGGCAATCGTGGAGCCCGGCGTCTACGTGTTGCAGGCCGGTTCGTTCTCGACGCCCGAGGATGCCGACCGACGGCGCGCCGAACTCGCGTTGCATGGCATCGAGTCGCGCATTCAGCGCGTACGCATCAACGATCGCGACTATTACCGCGTCAATATCGGGCCGACCGACGATCTCGACGAACTGAACCTGCTGCGCAGCCGCCTGCGCGCGGCCAACATCGACGTTCTGCGTATTCGTTTCAGTGACTGACAAAACACGTCTCGCAATCGTATTCGCGGTGCTGCTGCTCGCAGCCTGCACGACGACGCCTGAACCGCAGACACCGCCGCAGCCCGAGCCGGCAGTGATCGCACCGCCGCCTGCTGCTCCGGCAGAAGCGCCGGCACCATCGCCACTACCGGATAAATCCGCGATGCGGATCAGCATCGCGGCAGTTGGCGACATGATGATCGGCACCGACTATCCGCAGGATCATTTGCCGGACGACGACGGCATCGGTTTCCTCGCGCAGGTCGCCCCTTACCTTGCTGCCGCCGACATCACGTTCGGCAATCTCGAGGGCGTGCTTCTCGATGGCGGTGAGCCCGGCAAGAAGTGCAGCAACCCGAACGCCTGCTACCTGTTTCGCTCGCCGACGCGCTACGTCTACCACTATCGTGCCGCCGGCTTCGACGTGCTGAGCCTCGCCAACAACCACGCCCGCGACTTCGGTGAGGAAGGTCGCACCAGCAGCATGGAAGTCATCGCGGCGGCCGGCATGCACCACTCCGGCCGGGTGGACGATTTCGCAAGCTTCGAGGTAAACGGACTCAGCATTGCGGTGCTTGCGTACGCGGTTACCAAGAATTCCAACATGCTGCTCGACTACGATCTTGCATTCGAAACAGTTGCGGAATTTGCGGCGACGCACGATATCGTCATCGTGTCGTTTCATGGCGGCGCCGAAGGTGCCGACGTCACGCATATTCCGTTTGCCGACGAAGAGTATTACGGCGAGCCGCGAGGCGACGTCGTCTGGTTCTCGCGTGGTGTCGTCGACGCGGGCGCAGATCTCGTTGTCGGTCACGGCCCGCACGTCGTCCGCGGCATGGAGCGCTACAAGAACCGCCTGATCGCCTACAGCCTGGGCAACTTCGCGACCTATTACGGTATCAGCGTCGCCGGCATCAAGGGCATCGCGCCGATACTGACCACGACGCTCGACGGTACCGGGGCCTTCGTCGAGGCCGACATCGTCTCGACCATCCAGCTGCGGCCGGATGGCCCGAGTATCGACCCGCAGCAGCGGGCGCTGAACCTGATGCGCGGCCTCAGCATCGAGGACTTCGGCAATCCCGGCCTCAAGTTCCTCCCGGACGGCACCGTCCTGCCAATACCACGACCCGACGTCGAACCGCACGTCCTCACCGAGACTCCGTAGGAGCGGCCCCTGGCCGCGACCGTGAGTATCAAACAGGTTCAGGCGAGCGGCCGACATAGTCCATGGCGGACTGTCTCGCTGCGCTCGCTTTATGTCTCGCCATGGACTATCTCGTCCACTCGCCGGCAGTCATGGTGTTGAGTGTGGTGGGTGGTCGCGGCTGGCATTGACCCCGAATGGGGGCACCGCTCCTACAGGGGTTCCGATTGAGATGGATAGGCCCGGTGGCGGGGGAACTCGTCGAGCGTCGTGTGGAGCGCAGCGACGCAGGACGCCAAAGCAAGCGGAACGCGATCTGAGCGCGGCTTAGGATGCCGCGCGAAGTTTAGCTCGACGAGTTCACCCGTCGCCGGGTCGCGATTAGCACGACACCGAACCGTCGCGGCCGAGGGGCGCCGCTCCTACAACGACACGTTAGTCGTCAGAACCGACCGATTTGAAGTCGACGCCGAGCGAGCGCAGCTTCCGGTACAGGTGCGTGCGTTCCATCCCGACCCGCTTGGCGAGCAGCCCGACCTTGCCATCGCACAACTCGAGTTGCTGTTGCAGGTAGGCACGTTCGAACTGTTCGCGCGCCTCGCGTAACGGCAGTGCTAGCAGGTCCTGCTTGACCAGCGGCTCGTCGACTGGCGCAGCCGCACTAATCTCGGCCTCGACTTCCGCCAGCGAGATATCGTCGTCGCTACCGGACAACAACAGTCGGCGCACCAGGTTCTTCAGTTCGCGGACATTGTCGGGCCAGGGATAGTTTCGCAGCCGGTTCTGCGCGGCAACGCTGAAGCGCCGGAACGTCAATCCCTCGGCGTCGACCAGCTTGTCAACGTAGTAGGTCAGCAGCTCCGGTACGTCCTCGGCGTAGTCGCGTAGTGGCGGCACACGCAATGTCAGCTCGCTCAGTTGCGAAACAAGATCGCGTCGCAGCACCCCGGATTCGACTTTCGCGTCGTAGTCGGCGCCGACCGTCGCCACGACACGGGTGTCGACCTTGACCGGACGTGTCCCACCGAGGCGCGTAAATTGGCGGTTCTCGAGTATCGCGAACAGTGTCCTCTGCGCGGCGTCGCTGAGGTCGGCAAGTTCGTCGATAACCAGCGTTCCACCTGTCGCCCGCTCGATGGCTCCGGCAACCACTTCGCCATCGGTCTCGCGGCCGAGCAATTGCTCCTTGCAGTCGGCGTCGGTGACCGACGCTGCGACCAGCGTGGTCAGCGGTTCGGCGGCGCGACGGCTGAGTCCGTGCAGGTAGCGCGCGAAAGCGCCGCGCCCGCTGCCGGGCTCCCCGCAAATCAGAACGGAACCATCGTGCCCGGCATACTGCTTGACGCGCTCACGCAGGTTCTTCATCAGCGGGCTGCGGCCGACGGGCGCCAGCAACGACGGCAGCATTTGCCGCGCGGCCGTCGACTGTGTGCCGGCGGAATCGAGCGCCGCCTCCACGGTGCGTAGCAGTTTCGCAAGTGAAAGCGGTTTTTCGACGAAATCGAAGGCGCCGAGACGGGTCGCCTCGACCGCCGTATCGACCGTGCCATGACCCGACATGATCACGACCGGGCAGTGCAGTTCGCCACGGTCGGACCACTCCCGCAGCAACGTGATGCCGTCGGTATCCGGCATCCAGATATCCAGGAGGATGAGGTCGAACTTCGCCGCGGCGAGCGCTTCCCGCGCCTCCGCAGCATTCGCAGCTACGGTAACGCCATAGCTTTCGTCTTTGAGAATGTCCTTGATCAGGGCGCGAATATCGGCCTCGTCATCGACAACCAGCACATGAGGATTGCTCATGCTTGTTCCCTCCTTTTCTCGACGCGTCCGGGCGCCTTGGCGATCATCGCTTCACGCGCTGCCTCGTTGATTGGCAGGCGAATGCTGATCATCGCGCCGCCATCAGGTCGATTGCTCGCGCGGATTGACCCGACATGTTCTTCCACCAGTTTCTTGACGATCGCGAGCCCGAGGCCTGTGCCTTTCGGTTTCGTCGTCACGTAAGGATCGAAGATCTGGCTGACCGATCCCGTCTGGAACCCGGGTCCGTTGTCTTCGACCTTGATTTGTGCAATCTCGACACCGTCGATTTCGGCGGCGCTGACATGGATGTCGATCTGGCCGTCACTCTGGTTCTCGAGCGCCTCGACCGCATTGCGTATCAGGTTGTGCAGTATCTGGCGCACGCGGCCCATGTCGGCCTCGATCAACGGCATCGTCCGGTCAGAAGTCAGCACTATCTTCACGCCGCTTTCCTGTGCCCGGTAGAGATCGACGATTTCGTGAACCAGCTTGTCGAGGTCGAACCGACCGAATTCCATATCCGGCGCACGCGCGTAATCGCTGAACGCATTGACCATTTCCTTCATGGCTTCGACCTGCTGCACGATCGTATGCGTCGCGCGATCCAGCACCTGCGCGTCTTCCTCGCTCATCGTATGCAGATACTTGCGGCGCACGCGTTCCGCCGACAGCTGGATAGGGGTCAGCGGATTCTTGATCTCATGGGCCAGGCGACGCGCAACCTCACCCCAGGCCGCGTCGCGCTGCGCCTGCAGCAGTGCCGTAATGTCGTCGAACACGACGACATAGCCGGCGGCATGATCTTCGTCGCCCGGGAGCGTGGTGCAGGCGCAGGTCAATACCCGTCGCCCGACATCGCCGCGCAACACGATCTGTTCGCGCCATTCGGTCTCGCCCGCATCGAGATGGACGCGTGCGACATCGACGAACTGCTCCAGCAGCGCGTGGCCACGGGCCACTTCGATCAGCGGCTCACCGACCCGGTGGCCGAGGTCGACGCCGAGGATGGAGCCGGCGGCCTGGTTTGCATTGCGAATCTTCAGGTCCGCCTCGAGCGCCACGACGCCGGTCGACAGGCGCGCCAGTATGACCTCGAGATTTGCGCGCTCCGCCTCGACCAGCGCCTGGTTGAGACTCGCTTCGCGGCGCGCCGTCGCGAGCCGCTGAGTCATGTCGTTGAACGAGCTAATCAGGAAGCCGATCTCGTCACGCGTCGGCGTGGGCAGGCGCGTGTCGAAATCACCCATTGCCACGGCCCGGGTACCCGCGACCAGGTCCTGGATCGGCGCCACCAGCCGGCGCGACAACACGAATGCGCCGTAGATCGCCGCGAGCAGGCTCAGCAGCAGAACGAAGGCCAGTGTCAGCGTCAACAGATCTTTCAGGTCCTCGCGGAAAAACACCAGCTGCTGGTATTCCTGGTATGACTGTTCGACGCTGTTGACCATCCGTCCCAGCCGGTCTGCGACCGGAAAATGTGCCTGCAGCACGCGGGCCTTCTGCGTGCGCCCGGCCCGGTGGGTGAAAACGATCGCGGTGCGCACCTCGACCTTGCCATCCGTCTCGGACTCGAGACTGACGAACGGCCGGCCCTGCTGCATCTGCATCACGACTTCATCGGTCATCGCATTGGGCAGGCTCGCGACGGAAGAATCAGAGCTTCGCGCCAGCACCGTATTGTTGTCGCCGAACAGGGTCATTTCGCTGGCACCGCTGTCACGCCGCAACAGACTGAGTTCGACGACCAGTTGCCGGTCGTCGATGTAGGCGAGTCGTTGCGCCGCTTGCTGAGTAGCCTGCAGGTTGCGTCGTTTTTGCAGTTCCAGCGCGGCGCGGCTCAGCGTCAGCGCATTGTCGAGGCCTTCCTCGACCTGCACGTCGAACCAGCTGTCGATGCCGCGATTGATGAACTGGGTCGAAAAGTAGAACACGACGAGCAACGGCAGCACGGCGAGGCCGACGAACATCCCGACCATGCGCGCCTTGAGTTTCGCGCCCGGGACGTTCTTGCGGTAATCGCGCAACAGGCGCGTGAGATTGCCGATCAGCAGCACGAGCAACAGCACGCCGCCGGCAATATTGATGGCAAGGATGACGTCCTGCAGGCGATCGAAGTCGTCCGACTTCTGCACTGTCTGGGTCAACAGGAACAACGCCGACAGCGCGAGTCCGACGCCGGAAAGCGCCATCAGGAAATACAGAGCTCGTTTCAGAGTTCGAGCGACCATTCGAACCACTCGCTTTGTAACTGCCACTGGCCGCGCCAGAAAAACAGCAAGCGAAGTGTTGCAGGGTAGTTCTGGGTGTTGAGCATTGCTCGCAGCCTGACCCGGTAGTCGCGATCAGCATCGAGCAGCGCCTCGTCGATCACCGGCAACCCCTGTACTCGTCCCAGGCTATTGAGCGCGGAGTACAACGTCGCGAAGGAGTCCTGGTCACCGCTGTTCAGGTTTCTGACAATGTAGCGCTGGCTGACAGGGCGATACTCGAGTTCATAGCGCATCGCGAGATCGGCAACGGTATCGTCGAGGTACCAGCGACGCGAGCGTATGACCTGCAGCTGCAGCTCGATCGTCAGCGTCACACCGCTTTCGAGTGCCGCCAGCGCTTCGCTGCTGAGCACCAACTGCAGGCGCGCGTCCAGCGTCAGGACGCCATCCACCGACTGCGTCGACGCCGAGCGAACCTCGAAGTAGCCCTCGCGGTGGACGTCGTCCTGCGCCAGCCCGGTGCCGAGCGCCAGCACGGCCAGGAATGCAAGCAAGGCATGCTTCACGGGGGCGCTACCCAGGCTGTTGACTCGTTGCGACATGTGCCGGTTCAGGAGACCTTTTTCTCGAGGCGCGCGTAGAAGAAACCGTCCAGTCCCGCCGATTCGGGCAACACCTGGTAGCCGCACGTCTTCCTCCGCATTAGATCGCGGATGTTGTTATTTGGCAACACGGCATCCTCACGCGCGTCGGCCTGTGTCTCGAGAAATCCTTGCACCACGTCTTCGTTCTCCGCCGGCAGCACCGAGCAGGTTGCATACAACAGGTGCCCACCGGGCGCCAGCAGCGGCCAGAGCGCTTGCAGCAGGTCGGCCTGCAGGCCGGACAAGCGGGCAATATCGCTGTCGCGCCTCAAGAGCTTGATGTCCGGATGGCGACGGATCACACCCGTCGCCGAACAGGGCGCGTCGAGCAGAATCGCGTCGAATTGCTCGCCATTCCACCACTCACCTGGATTCGATGCGTCGGCGGCCACAATAGTTGCATCGAACCCGAGTCGCACCAGGTTGTCGCGGATGTGCCTGGCACGCTCCGGGTCACTGTCGACGGCGGTCAGCTCGATGCGCCCGTTGCCAAGCTCCAGCAGATGACCGGTCTTGCCGCCCGGCGCCGCGCAGGCATCGAGCACCCGGCGCTCACCGCCGGTGAGCAGCCAGTCCGAGGCGATCTGCGCCGCGGCGTCCTGCACGGATACGTCGCCAGCTGAGAAGCCCGGCAGCTCCTCGACCGGGCAAGGCTCTGCCAGGCACAGCGCTGCCGGCACGCCTTCCAGTGTCGTCGCCGTGATGCCGACGTCTGCCAGGCGCTGCCGGTAAGCCTCTGCCGTGAATCTCCCGGCGTTGACGCGCAACCACATCGGGGCGCGCGCGTTATTCGCCTCGAGGATTGCCTGCCAGTCTTCCGGCCAGTCCCGTTGCAGCCTTTCGATGAGCCAGCGCGGGTGGTTGAAGCGCGCCTCGTCATCCCGCGACGGCTGCGTTTCCAGCTGGTCACGCTGGAAGCGCCGCATGCACGCGTTAACGAGCCCGGCCAGCTTCGGGCGACGCAAGCTGCGTGTCGCTTCGACGGTGGCGGACACGGCGGCATGCGCCGGAATGCGCGTGTCCCAGAGCTGGAACAGGCCGACTGCCAGCAAGGCATTGACGATCCGGTCCTCTTTCCTGAGCGGTTTCGACAGCAACACGTCGATCCAGGCCTGCAATGTCCAGTGATGGCGCAACACGCCGTAACTCAGCATGCGCAACAGCGCCCGGTCGCCGGCCGCTATGCGCTCCTCGTGCGCGGCGATTGCCGCATCGAGTGACTGCCCGTCGACGACTACCGCCGTGACAATCTCCGCCGCAACCGCGCGGACCCTGGCGCCCGACTTGTTGCTCATTCCGGGCGACCGTCGAGCCGCTGACCGGAAAGGTCAAGCTGCGCCGCAAACTCGTGGGCGCGTATCCGGCCCTTGCCCGCCAGTTGCAGCTCCTCGAGGCTCAGCGCCTGTGAACCACAGGCGATAACGACGCCGCCACGGCCGCACTCGATGACGGTGCCCGGCGCTGCGTCGGGAGCATCGACAACCCGGGCGCTCCAGCATTTGACCCGCGGGCCGCCGGGACCGGCGAAAAAGTACGCTCCAGGCACCGGGTTGTATGCCCGTACGCGGCGACCGAGATCAGCGGCCGGCAGCGACCACTCCAGCAATGCGTCCTGCTTGTCGATCTTCGGGGCGTAGGTCGCGAGCGTCTCATCCTGCTCCACCGGGTCGAGTCGTCCGCCCGCAATGGCATCGATGTTGCTCACCAGCAAGGCCCCGCCAAGCGCCGCCAGGCGGTCGTGCAGTTCGCCGGCTGTCTCTTCCGCGCCGATCGGGATCGACTCGACGGCGAAGACGGGGCCGCAATCCAGCCCGGCCGTCATCCGCATCAGGCTGATTCCGGTAGAGGCGTCGCCGGCCAGGATGGCCGCCTGTATCGGGGCCGCGCCGCGCCACCGGGGCAGGATCGATGCGTGCACATTGACGCAGTCCAGCCGCGGAATATCCAGTGCCTCCTGCGGCAGGATCAGCCCGTACGCCGCGACGATCAGCAGGTCCGGTTCGAGTGCCGCCAGTTGCGCGCGCGCTTGCGGGTCCCGCAGCGTCGCTGGCTGCAACACCGTGATACTGCGTTCCTCGGCGTATTGCTTGACCGGGCTCGCCAGCACGCGCTTGCCGCGCCCGGCGGGCCGATCGGGCTGCGTCAATACTGCAACCGGGACGTGTCCCGCCTCGACAAGGGCGGACAGCGATGCAAGAGCAAACTCCGGCGTGCCGGCGAAAACCAGCCGCAAGTCTTTCACGTCAGATGACCGCGGCGGTCGCGTGCCGGCGTTCTTTCTCGATCTTCTTGCGAATCCGTTGCCGTTTCGCCTCGGAGAGGTAGTCGACAAACAACTTGCCGTCGAGATGATCGATTTCGTGCTGGATACAAACGGCGAGCAGGCCTTGTGCCTCGATCTCCTGTGCCTCACCGTCGCGATCGAGGAAACGCACACGGATATGCTCCGCACGCTGCACCTCTTCGTAATATCCGGGCACCGACAGGCAGCCCTCGTCGGTGTAGGTGACGCCGTCCTTTTCCAGGATCTCCGGGTTGATCAGGACGTACGGCTCCGACTTGTCGGCTGACACGTCGGTAATGAGCAGGCGCCGGTGTACGTTAACCTGCGTCGCCGCGAGGCCGATGCCCGGCGCCGCGTACATCGTTTCGAACATGTCGTCGATCAGCGTCCGCAGCTCGTCGTCGACGACATCCACCGGGGTCGCTTTGGTCCTGAGCCGGGGGTCAGGAAATTCCAGAATCTTCAGTTTTGCCATAATTTGATCAGTGCAATGTCCGTTACCCGCGCGCCAGAATCACCGGCGCACGACATAATGAAAACGGGCAATATTTCGCGTGAATTCCTATAAAAATGACCTAAACGTTTGACTTTATTGAATAAGATGTCAGACAATGCCGCCAGAAAAACACCCTTCCGGACGGCTTTCGGGGCCGGAAATGTGACGTAATTAGCAGCCCAGGCAGCACCGGATCGACATAGTATAGCAACGCCTTGTAAGTACAGGCCCAAACCTATTTGTATGGAGCACTAGCGACATGTCTCTCAGCAAGATTCGCCTGAATAACAACCTCCGGCTGACCGCTTTGTCACTGGCCATGACGCTGGCCGCGTGCTCCAGTAGTCCTGCAACCGATACCTCTGCTGCCAGCCAGCCCGCGCCGGTCGAAACGACGACCCGCCAGGCAGCGCCGGGCAGCTCGGCCCAGTCAACGACCTACCAGCCGGTGATGACGAAGGTCAGCGAGCCGGTACCGCTGGCCGAGAACCACCCGAACGAGTACGTCGTGCAGGTCGGCGACACGCTGTGGGACATTGCCGCAACGTTCCTCAAGGATCCGTGGTATTGGCCCGAAATCTGGTATGTCAACCCGGACATCGTCAATCCGCACCTCATTTATCCCGGCGACGTGCTGGCGCTCGTGTACATCGACGGGCAACCGCGCATCACGAACGTGCGTGCGTCCACTTACCGCCTGTCGCCGCAGGCACGCGTGACGCCGCTGGACCAGGCTGTCGTCAGCATTCCTTACGAGACGGTCGCTGCTTTCCTCACCTCGGGCTACGTCCTCGAGAAGAAGCAGGCCGACTCATTGCCCTACCTCCTGGCCACACGGGGCGATCACCTGATTGCGTCGGCCGGGAATGAAATTTACGTTCGCGGCCTGACCCAGGACACGTCGGGTACGCCGTACAACGTCGTGCACGTCGGCGACGAGCTCCGTGACCCGGATGACAACCGCCTCGTCGGTTACCAGGGTCTGCCGGTTGCAGAGGGTCGCCTCGTACGTGGCGGCGATCCGGCCACAGTCGCGCTGATCAGCAGCTCCCAGGAAGCCATTCCGGGCGATCGCCTGTTGCCGGATACCGTCGACGTACCGCTGAACTTCTACCCGAGCGCACCGAGCACCGCCATCGATGGCAGCATCATGGCCGTGGTCGGCGGTGTCTCGCAGATCGGCCAGTACCAGGTCGTCGTCATGAACCGCGGCACGAATCACGGCCTGGCCGTCGGCGACGTGCTGACCGTTTTCCAGTCGGGCATCGAGGTCAAGGATCGATTCGGTGGCGGCAAGGTCACGTTGCCGGAAGAAGAAGCCGGCACCGTCATGGTGTTCAAGACCTATGACCGGATCAGCTATGGACTGATCATGGAGGCCACGAACGCCCTGCATGTCCTGGACAAGGTACGTAACCCGACCTGAAGCCGTAACCAGCTTTAGCGACAACGGCGCCCCGCGGGGCGCCGTTTTTTTGTGCGAGAAAGTGTCGGGTTCCTGCTGTTTCAGTTAAAGCCGGTCCCTCTCACACGCGCTATCATGGCTCGCTGACCAGTCTCACCGGGTAAGGATTATGGCGTCCGACCGTCGCGCATGGCTGATTCTCGCGCTCGCGTACCTGCGCGTGGCCGAGCTTGAAAGCCTGCTCAGCCGTTATGGCAGCGTTGCGGCAATTACGGCACTCGGGCCGGAGGAGCTCCGGAAAGCCGGACTCTCTGACGAGAAAGCCAACTCCATCCACGCGCCGGATACGGCCGCCGTCGACAGCGCCCTCGCCTGGCATGAAGAGGACAACCACCACCTGCTGGCGTTCGGCGACGAAGCGTACCCGGAATTACTGGCGCAGATACCGGGCGCGCCGCTGCTCCTGTACGTCAACGGTGACATCGATGCCCTGCACCTGCCGGCGCTGGCAATCGTCGGGAGCCGCAACCCGACAGCCGGCGGCACACGTAACGCATGGCAGTTTGGCAAGCACCTGGCGCAACAGGGCTTTGCGATCGTCAGCGGCCTTGCCCAGGGCATCGACACGGCAGCCCACCAGGGGGCGCTGGACGCGCCGGGCAGGACGATTGCGGTTCTCGGGCACGGCATCGACCGGGTTTACCCGGCCGCCAATCGCGACCTCGCTCACCGGATCGCCACGTCCGGCGCACTGATTACCGAGTACCCGCCTGGTGCACGGCCGGAGCGCTGGCACTTCCCGGAGCGCAACCGGCTCATCAGCGGCCTCAGCCTGGGTACGCTGGTCGTCGAGGCCGCGAGACGCAGCGGCTCGCTGATCACGGCGCGGCTCGCCGCAGAGCAGGGCCGCGAGGTATTTGCACTGCCCGGCTCGATCCACAACCCGCTCGCGCGCGGCTGTCACGAACTCATTCGCCAGGGCGCCAAGCTCGTCGAGACCGCCACAGACATCCTCGCGGAGCTCGGTCCGCTGGCCGGGCACATGCTGGAAACGACCACCACACCCGCCGAAACGGAGACATCGTCCGCTCCGGAACCCGACGCGGACTACGACCAGCTGCGCAAATTGTTAAGTCATGACCCGATAGGCATCGACGAGCTGGAAAGACAATCGGGTTTGACGATCGGAGAGCTTTCCTCCATGCTTCTGATCCTGGAGCTCCATGGAGAAGTGGAGCCTTTGTCCGGCGGACGCTACTCCTTATTAAGGTAAACCCACGTTAAGCGTCCACGATAAGCAATTTGTCGATCGACAGCGCAGGGAGTCGCTCCAGGCATGAAAGAAAATGTACTCGACGTACTGATGTACCTGTTTGAAACCTACGTCGACGCAGATGAAGATCCCGAACCGGACCATAACGAGTTACGCATCGAATTGGCGCGCGCCGGTTTCGGCGGCAACGAGATCGATCGGGCGCTCGACTGGCTCGACGGACTGACGGATCGGCAGGAAAGCCTGAGCTACGGCGATCCGACAGCGAACGGCACACGCATTTACAATGATTTCGAACACGAGCGCCTGGATTCCAGTTGTCGCGGTTATATTACTTACCTCGAGCAGATCGGCATCCTGTCGTCACCACAACGCGAGTTGCTCGTCGATCGCCTGCTGGCGCTCGAGACCCACGACATCGACGTCGAGCAGATCAAGTGGGTGGTTCTGATGGTGCTGTTCAGTCAGCCCGGCCAGGAGCTCGCTTACGCCCGCATGGAAGACCTCGTTTTCGAGGAAAGTTCGGGGCTGATTCACTAGGGAACAATACTGTTTTCTTGACACACTGCGACCAAGCATGTAATTCAACCGCGGCACTGTCCGCGGTTTTGCTTTCATGGGCCGCTACACGATAACCGGGCTACCCAAAGTATCAATGTCGAAAAACCTCGTAATTGTTGAGTCGCCGGCCAAGGCGAAAACCATCAGCAAGTATCTTGGCGATGACTTCGAAGTCATGGCCTCGTACGGCCATGTGCGCGACCTTGTGCCCAAGGAAGGCGCCGTAGACCCGGACAACGACTTCGCGATGAAGTACCAGGTCATTGAGCGCAACGAAAAGCACGTCAACTCGATAATGCGTGCGCTCAAGAAAGCCGATGCGCTGTACCTTGCGACTGACCCCGATCGCGAAGGCGAGGCGATTTCGTGGCACCTGATCGAATTGCTGCGGGAGCGCGAGGCACTCGATTCGAAGGCCGTGCACCGCGTGGTGTTTCACGAGATCACGAAGCAGGCCGTGCGCGATGCCGTGAACAATCCGCGCGAGCTGTCTGACGATCTCGTCGGTGCCCAGCAGGCGCGCCGGGCGCTTGACTACCTGGTCGGGTTCAACCTGTCACCGCTGCTGTGGAAGAAGGTGCAACGCGGCCTCTCGGCAGGACGTGTGCAGAGTCCTGCCCTGCGCATGATTGTCGAGCGTGAGCTCGAAATCGAAGCATTCAAGCCACGCGAGTACTGGTCGATCGAGGCCGATGTCAGCAAGAGCGAGCAGCCATTCCTGTCGCGACTGGTGAGCTACAAGGGTGACAAGGTCGAGCAGTTCAGCTTCGAGAACGAGACCTCGGCGCGCGACGTCGAGCGGACATTGCTGGCCGCTGCCAATGGCGAACTGAATGTACTGAGCGTCACCAAGAAACAACGGCGGCGTAACCCGGCAGCACCGTTTACGACATCGACACTGCAGCAGGAAGCCTCGCGCAAACTCGGCTTCAACACCCAACGCACGATGCGCGTGGCTCAAAAACTCTACGAAGGCATCGAGCTGCCCGGTGAAGGCCTCGTCGGCCTGATCACCTACATGCGTACCGACTCGGTAACACTGGCCGACGTGGCCGTGGCCGAGATTCGCCAGGTTATTGCGGAGCGCTACGGTCCCAAGAACGTGCCCGCCGAGCCGCCCCAGTTCAAGAACAAGTCCAAGAATGCACAGGAAGCGCACGAGGCAGTTCGCCCGACATCGGTCGCATATGCTCCCGACGATATCCAGGGCTCGCTCGATGACGACCAGTTCAAGCTGTACTCGCTGATCTGGAAACGCACGATGGCCTGCCAGATGGTTCCCGCGGTGTTCGATACGGTGGCCGTCGAAATGGCCGCCGGTCCGGAAGAGCAGGGTCACCGCTTCCGCGCCAACGGCTCGGTGCTCGTCGAGCCCGGCTTCATTGCGGTTTACCAGGAAGGCAAGGACGACGCGAAGGACGACGACGGTGATCGACTCCTGCCGGAGATCGCCGAGGGCGATACGATCCGGCTGGATGAGTTGCGCACCGAGCAGCACTTCACCGAGCCACCGCCACGCTTTACCGAAGCGAGCCTCGTCAAGACGCTCGAAGAGTATGGCATCGGCAGGCCATCGACCTACGCCAGCATTATCATGACGCTGAAGAATCGCGAGTATGTCGAGATGGACGGCAAGCGCTTTATCCCGACCGACATCGGCCGCATCGTCAACGGCTTCCTGACCGAACACTTCACGCAGTATGTCGACTATGATTTCACGGCCCGCCTCGAGGACGATCTCGACCTGGTGTCGCTCGGCCAGAAAGACTGGGTGCCGGTGCTCGACAACTTCTGGAAACCCTTCCACCAGTTGTGCGAGGAAAAAGAGGCCTCGGTTACTCGTGAGCAGGTAGCGCAGGCGCGCGAGCTCGGCACTGACCCGAAAAGCGGCAAACCGGTAACGGTACGCATGGGACGCTATGGCCCGTTCGTGCAGATCGGCACGAAGGACGATGAAGAAAAGCCGAAGTTCGCCGGACTGCGCCCCGGACAAAAGATGAATGACATCGATCTCCAGTCTGCGCTCGAACTCTTCAAGCTGCCGCGCAAGCTGGGCGAAACCCCTGACGGCCTTTCGGTGTCGGCGAGTATCGGGCGTTTCGGCCCTTACGTTCGCTACGGCGACAAGTACGTGTCGATCAAGGATGACGATCCCTACACGATCGAACTGCCGCGCGCGCTGGAGCTGATCGAAGAGAAGAAGATCGCCGATGCCAATCGCATCATCCAGGATTTCGAGGAACAGGGAATCCAGGTACTGAACGGCCGCTATGGCCCGTACATCACCGACAAGAACAAGAACGCGCGGGTGCCCAAGGATCGCGATCCGAAGTCCCTGGCGCTCGAAGAGTGCGTCGAGTTGCTGGCAGCCGCACCCGAACGCGGCCGCAGGGGCAAGAAGAAGACCACGAAAAAGACGGCGGAGAAGAAGACGGCTGCAAAGAAGAAGCCCGCAAAGAAAAAGGCGAAAAAGAAAGCCAGGAAGAAGGCTGCAAAGAAGACCGGAAAGAAGTCAGCTGGCAAGAAGAGCGGCTAAGTACAGACCATGATTCACGTAACACACGCCGCCGATGTCCTGTTTCGCGGTGGCGTCATCGCATACCCGACCGAGGGCGTTTTCGGCCTGGGATGCCTGCCGGACGATATTGGCGCCGTTGCGCGTCTGCTCGCGATCAAGCGGCGCGACGCCCGCAAAGGCCTGATACTGATTGCCGGTAGTGCCGGGCAACTTGACGGCTGGATTGCACTTCCCGCCGGAGAACGCCTCCCGGCACCGAACCCCGAGTATCCAACCACGTGGATCGTGCCGCCCGGCCCGCTGGTCCACCCGTTGTTGCAGGGACAACACCCGGGACTCGCGGTACGTATCACGACCAACCCGGTTGCCGCCAGGCTCTGCAACAGGGTCGACTCACCGCTCGTTTCAACCAGCGCCAATCTCGCCGGCAAACCGACGGCGAGAAACCGTTTCATCCTGCGCCGACAATTTGGCAGGCGTGTAGACTACATCGTCCCCGGCGATTGCGGCCCTGCGTCAGGTGCTTCCGAGATCCGCGATTTTGCCAGCGGGGCCATACTCCGGGCTCGTTAACCATGAAGAATGTCGAATCGGTGGAAACCTACCTGCGCTCGCTGCAGAACCGCATCACCGCGGCGCTGGAGCAGGTCGATGGTGGCGCCACGTTCATCCAGGACGCCTGGGAGCGGCCCGGCGGCGGCGGTGGCGAAAGCCGCGTACTGACGGACGGCCGCATCTTCGAACAGGCCGGCGTCAGCTTTTCGCATGTCTTCGGCGACAGGATGCCGCCATCGGCGACGAAGCATCGACCGGAGCTCGCGGGCAAGCAGTTCCAGGCGCTCGGCGTTTCTCTGGTGCTGCATCCGAAGAACCCTTACGTGCCGACGACCCACGCCAATTTCCGTTTCTTTACTGCGGGCGAGCGCAAACCGATCTGGTGGTTCGGCGGCGGCTTCGACCTCACCCCCTACTACCCGTTTCACGACGATGTCCTGCACTGGCATCGTGTCGCCAGGGAGGCCTGCGACCCGTTCGGCAAAGAACTGTACCCGCGGTTCAAGAAAAATTGTGACGAGTACTTTTATTTGCCGCATCGCGGCGAAACGCGGGGCGTCGGCGGCCTGTTTTTCGACGACTTCAACGAAGGCGGCTTCGATGCGAGTTTCGAGTTCGTGCGAGCGGTCGGCGACAGCTTCCTGACAGCGTACCTGCCGATCGTCAAGAAGCGCTCGGCGCACCGCTATGGGGACAGGCAGCGCAATTTTCAGCTGTATCGCCGCGGCCGCTATGTCGAGTTCAACCTTATCTATGACCGCGGCACGCTGTTCGGACTGCAGTCCGGCGGCCGCACCGAATCAATCCTGATGTCCCTGCCACCGCAGGTTCGATGGGCCTATAACTGGCAGCCGGAACCGGGATCCCCGGAAGCGAAGCTCTATGCGGATTACCTGAAACCACGTGACTGGCTCGGCGAAGCGACCGCCTGACCGCTGGCGCCGTAAGACAAGTTCTATCCGCCAACGGACATTCTCTTTTGCGGGCGCGAGTGGTAACGTCGTTCCGGGTACTGCAGCAAATTCAGGCCCGGGCTGGAGCGAAAAACAATGTCCTGGATCGAAGAAATCGACGCTGGCGAAGCCGATGGCAAGCTGGCCGAAACCTATGCCGCGCTGGTCAGGCAACGCGGCAAGGTTTCCAATATTCTCAAGGTCCAGAGCCTTAATCCCGACGCGCTGGGAAACCACCTCGACCTCTACATGACGCTGATGTTCGGCAAGTCGGGGCTGAGCCGTGCCGAACGCGAGGCGGTCGCCGTCGTCGTATCCGCCAGCAACGAGTGTGGCTATTGCGTCAATCACCATGTCGAGGCGCTGCGGCACTTCATCGACGACGAGGAAACCCTGAACCTGCTGATGTCGGCCGATGGCCTCGAGACGCTCGAGCCTCGCCTCAGTAACATCGTCCGGCATGCCGAGAAACTGACCACGGCCCCTGGCGCAATGACCGAAAGCGACCTTGGCGAGTTGCGTGCCGTCGGGCTCAACGACAAGGACATTCTCGACCTGACACTGGTCGTCGGGTATTTCAATTTCGTCAACCGCATCGCCGTTGGTCTCGGTGTCGATTCTTCGGACGATGAAGTCCGCGGGTACCTGGGCGAGTAGCACAATGAGAATGCGGGTTACATTGCTGCTATGTGTGTCGCTGCTGGTTGCCACAAATGCATCCGCCCAGCAGAACTCGGTGCTGCGCGAGGTACCGCCGATGCCGCTGCAGCTTGCCGGCAGCGACGACCCGGCAGTCAGCAAGGTGTTCATCGTGCAGTTGAGCTCACCGTCGGCAGCCGAGCACCAGGCGGAGCTGGTGAAGGGTCTCGCTCCGCGAATCGTCGCAAACAAGCCGCGCATTCGCGTCGACAGCGAAAACCCCTCCCTCAAGGCGTATGCGCAGAAACTGGCTGACGAACAGGACAGCGTGCTCGCCAGGATCGGTCCCGGCGTCAGCAAGATCTACAGCTATCGGTGGGGCCTCAACGGTTTCGCGGCTCGCATGAGCGTGTCGCAAGCGCAAAAGCTCGAACATTTGCCGGAAGTGCTCAACGTCTGGGAAGACGAAGTCCGGCCGATGGCAACCAACTTCAGCCCGACGTTTCTCGGGTTGTTCGACGCTGGCGGCGGACTGCGCAGCGTCGAAGGCCTGGATGGCGAAGGCGTCGTCATCGGCATCATCGACAGCGGCATCACACCGGAACACCCGGCGCTGCAGGACACCGAACTGGCAGCGCGGCCGAGTGCGTGCAGTGGCCCCTTCGGCGAAGCGACCTTGCTCGGGCGCTGGCTGTGCCACCGCTACAAGAAGCTTCCCGACGTCGTCGTTTTCGAACCGCCTGAAGGCTGGAACGGCAGCTGCGAGAGCGGCGAACAATTCGCAAGCACGGACTGCAACAACAAGCTGATCGGTGCGCGCTGGTTCATCGACGGCGCGCTCAATACCGGGCCCATCGACGATGGCGAGTTTCGCTCGCCACGGGACGCAGACGGCCACGGCACCCACACGGCGACGACGGCGGCCGGCAACCGGACCAGCGCGGCGATTTTCGGCACGCGCATCGGTGACGTCGAGGGCATGGCGCCCAAGGCGCGCATCGCCGTCTACAAAGCCTGCTGGCTGCGGCCCGGTGACACGCGCGCGAGCTGCAACACGTCGGACCTCGCCAACGCGATCGACATGGCGGTCGCCGACGGCGTCGATGTCATCAGCTATTCGATCGGCAGCTCGCTGCGCCGCATCACGGCACCCGATGACATTGCGCTGATGGCCGCGACCAAGGCCGGGGTGCTGGCCGTGGTCGCCGCGGGTAACGAAGGGCCGAACCTGGGTACCATCGGCTCGCCGGCCGGCGGCCCCTGGGTGATCACGGCTGCGGCCTCGACCCGCGACGGCGAATCCGGCGTCGAAGCACTGGAAATCACGGCACCACCTGGCATCGCCGGCAAATATGCCGTCAAGGAAGCGAACTTTACGCCACCCCTGTCTGAGCGCGACCCGCTCGAGGCGAAACTCGTGCTCGTTGACGACAACGACGACACGCTGCCCTCCGGCAACAACGGCACCGCATCGGACGCCTGCCAGCCGCTCGTCAACGGCAGCGATATCGACGGGAATATCGCGTTGATCCAGCGCACCGGCTGCGACTTCGACGAGATGGTCAGGAACGCGGCAGATGCCGGCGCCATTGCCGCCGTGGTCTACAACATCGCCGGCGACCCGATTGTCATGTACGGCGAATCGGGACTGTCCGACATTCCGGCACTGATGATGGGACAGGCGGACGCGAACCTGATCCTGGCCGAGTACGACGCCGGCAACGAAGTGACGGTCGTGCTCGACAAGGGATTCCTGCTGACGACGCCGGATACCGGCAACGTCATGGCCTCTTTCTCGGCGCGCGGGCCGGCCCCGGTACCCGGCATCCTGAAGCCTGACGTGACAGCACCGGGCGTCAATATTCTCGCGGGCTTTACGCCGGACGCCGCAAACGCTGCATCGGGGCAGGAGTTCGCGTACCTGAGCGGCACCTCGATGTCGACGCCACACGTGGCCGGTGTCGCTGCGCTGCTGCGGCAGGCCCATCCTGACTGGTCGCCGGCTGCAATCAAGTCTGCGCTGATGACCTCTGCCCGGCAGGACGTCACGGCGTCGGCCGGTCTCGGTGACGCCAGCCCGTTCGATTTCGGCGCCGGCCATATTGTCCCGAACGATGCCCTTGACCCGGGCCTCGTCTATGACGTCACCGCCGATGAGTACGACGCGTTTGCCTGCGGCACGGCATCTCCCGCTGTTGCCGCCGATCGCTGCGCCATCCTCGAGGCCGCCGGATTCTCTTTCGATGCGACAGACCTGAACCAGCCGGCTATCTCCATGCCGCACCTGGCCAACGAACAGACCGTGCGCCGCCGGGTCACCAACGTCGGTGACGAAGCGGGCTCGTACACGGTCTCGATCGATGCGCCGCCCGGCCTCATTGTCGAGGTGATGCCGCCTTCTCTTTCGCTGGCACCCGGCGAGTCGGCGACTTTCGACGTCACGATCAGTTACGCGTCGGGGCCACTCGACCTGTGGCGCTTCGGTTCGCTGACGTGGCAAAACGAAGATCATGCTGTTTACAGCCCGCTGGCGGTCAAACCGGACTCGATTTCGGCACCGGAACAGATCACGACTTTCGGCGGCAGCGGCTCTCTCGCGTTCGAGGTCGAGTTCGGCTATTCGGGCGGTTATACGCCGGGCGTCCATGGCCTGAACCTGCCGTTGATTCTCGATGGCTTCGTCGACAACGACCCGGACAAGACCTTTACGTTCCGTGGCACCAACGGCGTCACCTCGCATGTCATCGACGTGCCCGCCGATCAGCTCTATCTCCGGTTCTCGTTGTTCGATGCCCTGACCGACGGCGACGATGATCTCGATATGTATGTCTATTACTGCGGCCTGGACGGCGCAAGCTGCATCCGCCTCGGCGAGAGCGGCGAACCGACCTCACAGGAAGAGTTCAACGTCTTCCGTCCGGCAGCCGGCTTGTACGCCGTTTTGGTTCATGGCTTTGCAACGGACGAAGTCAGCGGCGGACCCGGTGCCAACTACCAGTTGCTGGGATGGGCCATCGGGCTGAACGACGACAAGGGCAACATGAGTGCTGTCGGTCCGGCATCCGTTACGGCCGGTACGACCGATTCCGTTACCGTGACCTGGTCTGGACTGTCATCGAATACGATCTACCTGGGTGGCATCTCGCACAACACGCCACAAGGCCTGTCCGGCCTGACGATCCTGACGATCGGCAACTGATCCCGGGTCAGCTGATAACGCCGTCGGCCCGCGCTTTTCTCGAGTACCAGATCTCTGCGATGCAGACCACGATTACCGTGATTGGCAGGTACAGGCCGCTGGTGCCCCAGACGCCGATACCGTCACTGAGCAAGAATGCATCCAGGTCCTGGACCAGCACGCAAATAAACGAGAAGACGTACACGGGCACCGCCCATGCTTTCCTGAGCAACAACAGGATCGATGCGAGCACACCCGAGTTGACGGCCAACGCATAGGCCGACGTCGCCCAGACCGGAATATTCATCATGAATTCCTGCTGCGCGAGCGTGAAATTCGCGGCCAGGATTTCCTCGGTCATCGTCATCTGCATGTAATAGAAGAACAGTCCGATGGCGTTGAAGAGCAGGAAGAAAATTGCAAGTACCCAGAATATGGCGGACGGCTTGGCGCTGGATTCACTGGTCATATCATCTCCCTCATTCTTGGATTTATCTGGCGGGTAGCGCCCCCGGGAATGAATCGATATTCCACCGGCGCCAGCGCAAATGCAAGTGCTCGCCCGCGCGTTACCTGCGCCGGGCGAGCTTCGCGCATTGCTGGTGCCGGAAGCAGCTCGTGATGTGGTCGTTGACCATGCCGGTCGCCTGCATGTGCGCGTAGATGATGGTGCTGCCGACGAACCGGAAGCCGCGCTTCTTGAGATCCTTGCTGAATGCGTCCGACTCGGGCGACGTGGCCGGCATGGCCGAATCCCTTGCGAATCGATTCTGCTTCGGCGCGCCGCCGACAAATCCCCAGGCGTAGTCACAGAAAGTGCCGAACTCCTCCTGCACCTCGAGAAACGCTTTCGCATTGCTGACAGCCGACTCTACTTTGAGACGATTGCGAACGATCCCCGGATCGAGCAGGATTTTCTCGATTCGCTTCTTCGTGAAGCGCGCCACCTTCTCTGCGTCGAAATCGGCAAAGTTCTTGCGGTACCCTTCGCGCTTGTTGAGGATCGTCGACCAGCTCAAGCCCGCCTGTGCGCCCTCGAGAATCAGGAATTCGAACTGCACCCGGTCGTCCCAGACCGGCACGCCCCATTCCTTGTCGTGGTACTCGATATAGCCGAGGCTGACGCCTTCGGCCCACCCGCAACGTGACACAGCCTTTTTCATCGTGATTTCCAGCTAACGGTTTTACGCGAATGTAGCAAACTTCTCTCGACGGTTCGGCCGGCATTTGTGGGTACTCGGTGCGTAAACGCCCGGGGAGCGGGCGGAGGTGCTGACCGACTGGAGTCGGCCAGGAACAGACTCGCGGCCAAAAGCAATCTGGATCAACGGACATGCTCTAATGCGTGCTGAGCCTTTCCTTCCAGTCTTCTATCCAGACCCGCCAGCACTCCAATAGAGGCAAGCAATTGCAGCCAATCACTGATTTCTTCTTTTTTCAATGGTTCGATCTGTTTCAGTGCAGACGAAGAAATTGAACTTGATCCGGAGCGCACGTTCCGCAATTTCGGGTCAAGCGTGTATTCTGCTCTCCATTGTCATAGATAAGGGGGCCGCGAAATGACATTGGTGGAATGGGGTGCATTAGGCGAGCTGGTCGGCGGCGTCGCCATTATTTTCTCGTTGATTTATGTTGGAGTTCAGGTCAAAGATAGCGCCAAGGCAACCAGATCAGCAGCCGCAAACGATGCCTCGGTAGCTATGCAATCGTGGTATCTCGAAATCGGGACCAACCGCCAGGCGAGCGAACTGTGGCTCAACGCAATGAGGAGCCCGGAACCGCTGCCGACGCACGACGAGTTTCAGTTCCTGATGTCAATGCACGCGGTGTTCCTGGGATTCCAGAATAGCTACCTTCTCAGCCAGGAAGGCACACTGGATCCCGAAATTCGCGAGGCCCTGACGTTCGCAATCATCGCCGTCAAGGATCTTCCCGGTATGGACCGCTACTGGAGGCAGAGAAGGGGTTTCCTTCACAGCGGGTTCGCGAATTATGTCGATGGCCTGCTCATGCGGGACGCCATAGATACGCTCGACATATACAAGAGGAAAGGAAAATCACCGGCGGGGTAGATTGCATTCTGCCAATCCTCCCGCGGGAGGATTTTTGAGCGTGCCGGAAAACCGGGTCACCGAATCGCCGCCGCCGCACTATTTGCATTAGCAACGCCTGGATATCCCCCAAAACACTGTTTGTCGGCCGTCCGAAAGGCGTCGCATTGCATCTCCTTGAGCACCGGTTTCTGAGATACTATCGATCTCCTGATTTGACTCAAGAAAATACAACGGATTCCTCAGGTACCGTTTACGTCGGGCATTCGAAAAGAAGTCGGGGTAAAACTCATGAACCTGGAACAGATTGCCCACATCGCGGAGATCGTCGGCCAGATTGCTGTCATTGTCACATTGCTCTACCTGGCTGCGCAGGTTCGACAAGGTGCCCAGATACTGTGGTCGGAATCGAGGCAAGCTCAGGTCGCTTATGATCAGGGAGGCGTCTACAAATTCGTTGAGTATCCGGAGCTGGGACGGCTTTTCAGTCAAGACGAGACACCGTCGTTTGAGGAGAAGACACGACTCCTGTTCTGGATGATTGGTCAAATGCGAGCCCGGGAACACGAATGGCTTCAGTATCGATCCGGTGCATTGGATGAAGAGACCTGGATCAGTTACCGCGACGTTATTTACTTTTTGCTTGGCACAAAGCGGGCGAAGGAACTTTGGGGTTTGTGCAGCCCCTATTTCAATCCGGATTTTGTCGAAATGGTCGCGAAGATGATCGAGGGTGTTCCGGAGATTGACTTCTGGGAAGAGCTGGATCGCATAGGCTGATGCCTGACTGGCAACGACTGCCTCTGGCCGTGAAGGGACTGGTTCCGATCTGAAGCGTGATCGGCAGCTCACCGCAGGTGCTGACGTTCGAATCACGTGTTACCGCTGAAACGGTAAGAACACTCAGCCAAAAAAAGAACCACCCGCCCCGAAGGACAGGTGGCTCTTTGACACTATATGACTGGTCAGGCTTTAAGCCGAACCACCACAGCTGCCTTCGCCTTCCTTGTCGCCACCACAGGAACCTTCGCCACAGCTGCCTTCGCCTTCTTTGTCGCCACCACAGGAACCTTCGCCACAGCTACCTTCACCGTCTTTCTCGCCGCAACTGCCTTCGCCGTCCTTCTCACCGCAGCTACCTTCGCCTTTCTTCTCACCACAGCTGCCTTCGCCGCAGGAACCTTCGCCTTTCTTGTCGCTGCCGCAGCTGCCTTCACCGTCGCCGAGCATGTAGCCGACGTCGAGACCGGAAATCGTGAACGGACTTTGTGCTGTATCGGCCGCATTCACAGCGCCACTGAGGGCGAATGAACCGGCCAGTGCCGCGCCTACAGCTAATGCAACCGGCTTGATTACTTTCTTCTCTGCCATCTTTATCTCTCCTAGCGTGGTGCCCGTGGTCGGGCGTTCGAATACCAGCGACCGGGTTTTACGTCGTCCAGGTCACTGCGTTCATAATCTGTTGTTCGACGGGACCGAGTTGTTCGTCGCGGTCGCCGATGATTGCAATGCTGCCATCTCCGACCGGCAGGATCACGCCCTTGACGTTAGTTCCCTGCAACGGTATTGCCGCCGCGACTTTTTCGTAGGGCATCAACAAAATGGTGATCGGGCCGTGCTCCCCCTGCATCACCAGGTGTGGCACGTCGTGGCCGTTTATCTTGCAGCTCATCGCGTAGGTAATCAGCGCGCGCTCCGAATCGAGGTTTGCATATTTGGCGGGTACGACGCTATCGAGTTGCTGTTCCGTGACGGCGACGTTGGTAACGACGAGCGACTGGGGCTCATGATCGACATGCACAAGCACGGCTTCGGCCAGGTTGTCGTAGTGTTCGTCACCCATGCCCGACATGCGAATGCCGATGGACGTGGCAAGTACGACCGTCGCGGCCAGCGCAAACCATAGCGGTGCCCGGGAACGCTTCCGCAGGGGCGAGACGTTGCCGGCCTCGATGTCCGGGAGCTCCGGCATCCGCAATGGCGAAACATCAATCTGCATCGCCCTGGCGATACCGAGGTTCAGGGCCTGCATTTCACGACGAAATGACTGGCAGGCGGCACAGTCCGCAACATGCGCGGCACCGCCGTCGTACGCCGGGTCTGCTGCAATCGCCTGCTGGTACTCTTCGCAATTCATCTCGTCGCCTGTTGCGCTCATGACGTCTCGTCCTGCGCGACACAATCCTTCAGTTTCAACCGGGCCCGATGCAGGCGCGTCAAAACCGCGCCCTGCTGCAGCTCCATCATCTCGCCGATTTCCCTGGTGCTGTAGCCCATCAGGACCTGCAGCACCAGCGGCTCGCGATAATCATCTTCGAGCTCGAAAATCGCCTTGCGTAAGTCCGCCAGTTCCTCGTTCGGCGCCTCAGCCAGCACCGCTGACTGGGACGCTGTCAAATTGTCGATGTCGACCGTGTCCAGTCGACGACGTTCGAAGTAGCGGGCGTTTTCGCGACGCACGATAGTCAGCAACCAGTGCTTGGCAGCACCGTCATCACGTAACGAATCGAGCGACTTCCATGCGCGCAACAGGGCTTCCTGCACGACATCCTCGGCGATCGACCTGTCCCGGCAAAGCCAGGCGGCAAATCGGAACATGTCCTGGTAGAAGACGGACACCAGTCGATCAAACCGTTGCCGCCTTTTGCCGTCCGCGTTGCTACTGTTCATACGAGATGACCCACAGCTGGTGGTTTTTATTACGGGAACTGCCTATAACAGCAAATAAGACGTGGAAACCCTACCTAAATACAGGGAAAATAAGTACTTCTTTTGCTTATTCTGAATAGCTATGAGTGTATCGACCCGGGGACAGTTCCCTAAAACTCGCCTGCGGCGCAGCCGCCGCACGGATGCCTTGCGCCGCCTGGTAGCGGAAAACACGCTGTCGAGCGCGGACTTCATCTACCCGGTATTCGTTCTCGACGGCGAAGGTCGCACTGAAGCGGTTCCGTCGATGCCGGGGATTTCCCGGCACAGCATCGACGGTGTACTCGCCGAACTGACAGAGGCACGGGACCTCGGCATTCCTGCGGTCGCCCTGTTCCCGGTAATCGACCAGGAGCTGAAGAGTCTCGATGGCGCCGAGTGCGCCAACCCCGACGGACTGGTGCAGCGTAGCGTGCGTGCGATCAAGAAAGAACTGCCCGAGCTCGCGGTCATGACCGACGTTGCTCTCGACCCCTACACGACGCACGGGCTCGACGGCATCATCGACGACAGCGGCTACGTCCTGAACGACGCGACCGTCGACATGCTGGTGCGCCAGGCGGTGTCGCACGCCGCTGCCGGCGCCGACATCGTCGCACCTTCGGACATGATGGACGGACGTATCGGCGCGATCCGCACGGCGCTGGAGTCGGGCGGCTATGTCAACACCGTCATCCTGGCTTACGCCGCCAAATTCGCGTCGGCGTTTTACGGTCCGTTCCGCGATGCCGTCGGCTCTGCAGCGAACCTTGCCGGTGGCGACAAGTCGACCTTCCAGGTGGCGCCCGCCAACAGCGACGAGGCACTGCATGAAGTCGCGCTCGATCTCGATGAAGGCGCCGATCTCGTCATGGTCAAACCGGCCATGCCCTACCTCGATATCGTGCGCCGCGTGCACGACACGTTCCAGGTGCCCACACTTGCCTACCAGGTCAGCGGTGAGTATGCGATGCTGAAGGCTGCAGCACAGCATGGCTGGCTGACAGAACGCAAAACCGTGCTGGAGGCACTGCTCGGTATCAAACGCGCCGGTGCCTGTGCAATCCTGACTTACTATGCAATCCAGGCGTCACGCTGGCTCGCGGAAAACGAATGACCTCAGTCGATCGATATGGCGTCATGGGCTACCCGGTTTCTCACAGCCGCTCCCCCGTCATTCATCGATTGTTCGCATTGCAGACCGGCCAGAACATCCAGTATGAATTGCTGCAGGTCGCACCCGAGAAACTTGAAACTGCGATCCGCCAGTTCCAGCGGACCGGTGGCAAGGGCCTGAATATCACGGTGCCGCACAAGGCCGAGGTGGCGAAACTGGCCGATCACCTCAGTGAGCGCGCGAGTACCGCCGGCGCCGTCAATACGCTGTCCTTCAAGGAAGGTGAGATTGTCGGCGACAACACCGATGGCATCGGCTTGCTGCGCGACCTCGTCGTCAATCTCGGGCTGACGCTGGAGGGCGCGCGCATCCTGATACTCGGCGCGGGCGGTGCCACCCGCGGTATCGTCGGCCCACTGCTCGAAATGCAACCGGCATCGCTGTGCATCGCCAATCGCACGCTCTCAAGAGCCGAGGCGCTGGTCGAGAAGTTTGCCGATGCGGGTGAATTGTCCGCGCGCCGCTTCGACGACCTGACAGAAGCAAGTTACGACCTCGTCCTGAACGCGACATCGGCTGGCGTGCAGGGCGAGACGCCACCGTACCCGGCCGGCGCGATTTCTGACAGGACATTCTGCTACGACCTGTCCTACGGGCTGAAGCCGACGCCTTTCAGCGTGTGGGCGCGCGCGCAGGGGGCAGCTCGCTCTGTCATGGGTTGGGGCATGCTGGTGGAGCAAGCTGCCGAATCGTTTCGCATCTGGCGCGGCGTGCGCCCCGAGACAGCGCCGGTGCTCAGGCAGATGTCGATTACCGCATAGTCACGAGTTCTTCGGCGCTGGTGGGATGTATCGCCACCGTGTCGTCAAAGTCGGCCTTCGTCGCACCCATGCGCATCGCCACGGCGAAACCCTGCATCATCTCGTCCGCGCCATCGCCGATGACGTGGCAACCGACGACACGCTCCTCCGGTCCCGCTGTGATCAGCTTCATGGCCGAACGCTGTTTGTCTTCACCCAGTGCGTAGAACATCGGCGTGAAGCCGGACGTGTAGATCGTAATGTCGTCGCCGTAGGCATCGCGCGCTTCGTCTTCGGTCATGCCCACGGTACCAATTGTCGGGTGGCTGAAGATGACGGTCGGAATTAGCTCGTATTCGAGGTGCCGGTCCTTCATGCCGCCATACAGGCGATCGGCCAGGCGTCGCCCCGCCGCTATTGCGACAGGTGTCAGCGCCTCACGTCCGGTGACGTCACCCAGCGCGAAGATATTGTCGACGTTGGTACACTGGTAAGTGTCCGTCGGGATGAATCCTGCGGCATCCATCTCGACGCCCGCCTTGTCGACATCCAGCGAATCGGTATTTGCCTCGCGGCCGATCGCCCAGATCACGCAATCCACCGGCCCGAACGTGCGGCCGTCTTCGGCTTCGAGGACCAGTCCGTCCCCGGTACGTTCGAGGGCGGCCGGAACAACACCCGTTTCCAGGTGGATGCCGCTCTTGTGCATCTCGTTGGTCAGTTCCGTGCTCAACAACGTGTCGAAACTGCGAAGAATACCGTGCCTGCGCACGACCAGCTGCACGGCGCTGCCGAGCTCCCGCAGTACGCCGGCCAACTCGACTGCGATATAGCCGCTGCCGGCCACCAGTACGCGCTGCGGCCGTTCTTCGAGTTCGAAGAAGCCGTCCGAGGTAATGCCAAGTTCGGCTCCGGGAATTTGCGGCAACATCGGCCTGCCACCGGTTGCGATCACGATGCGTTTCGCCTCGTACTTCTCGCCGTCGACGTCGAGCGTCTGTGCGTCGACAAACTTCGCGCGACCTGCAATATAAGTAACGCCACGTTTATCCAGGTTGTTGCGGTAGATATTATTCAACCGCTTGACGTAGGCATCGCGACGGGCTTTCAGCGCCGGCCAGTCGTGCCCGCGTACCTCGATATCGAAGCCGTAATCCGGTGCATGGCGCATCTGGTGTGCATGGTGTGCCGCATACCACATGACTTTCTTGGGCACGCAGCCGACGTTGACACAGGTACCCCCGAGCGGACCGTATTCGATCACCGCTGCCCGGGCTCCGTATTCAGCCGCTCGTTGCGCGTGCGCGAGCCCGCCGCTACCACCCCCGACCACGATCAGGTCATATCTGTCAGTCACGTCTTTCTCCATCGTTATGTCGGATTGGCGGCGAGGCTCAGCTGCTGGCCTGTGTTAATATGCGGCGCCTGAACTTTATATCAACCCGTTAATATGAATAACCCCCTGCTCGACACTTCGTCGTTGCCTCGCTTCGACGAAATCAAGCCCGAACATGTGCTGCCGGCCATTCAGAAAGTGCTGGCCGACAACCGTGCGCGGCTGACGGAGTTGCTGGGTTCCAATACCACGCCTGACATCGACCGGCTGGTCGCACCGCTCGAGCTGATGGACCACTACCTGGGGCGCGTCTGGGCCCCGGTGAGCCACCTGCAAAGTGTGCTCGGCTCAACAGATTGGCGCGAGGCTTACAAAGAGGCCCTGCCGCTGCTGGCCGAGTATGGCACCGAATTATCGCAGAATGCGGACCTGCAACGCGCCTACGCCGCGGTGCGCGCGGCGTTGCCCGGCGATGCGAGCGAGGCAAGCCGCAGCGCCATCGACCACGCGCTGCGGGATTTTCACCTGGCCGGTGTCGATCTCGAGGACGACGCCAAGGATCGCTTCAAGGCGATCATGCAGGAGCTGGCGGCAGCCCAGGCCGATTTCGAGCACAACGTGCTGGATGGCGCCGATGCCTGGACACTACATATAACGAACCAGGACAAGCTGAGCGGGTTGCCGGGCCACGCCGTCGAACGCGCAGTCGAAGAGGCCCGCAAGCGGGATCTCGATGGCTGGGTCCTGTCGCTTGATTACCCGACCTACGACGCCGTCATGAAGCACGCCGACTCCCGCGTACTGCGTGAAGCGATGTACCGCGGCTGGGTGACGCGCGCATCGGACCAGGCGGAAGACGCCAGCTGGGACAACAGCGAAAACATCGAGAAGATACTCGCACTGCGACATGAAGCGGCAAACCTGGTCGGCTTCCCGACGTATGCCGATTACTCGCTGGCGACCAAGATGGCGGACACGCCTGCGCAAGTGACCACTTTCCTGCGCGAGCTGGCAGCGCACTCGCGCGGCGCGGCCGAGCGTGAGCTGGGCCGCCTCGAAGAATTTGCCGGCATGGAGCTTGCTCCGTGGGACGTCACGTACTGGCTGGAGAAGTTCAAGCAACACCGCTTTTCGGTATCGAACGAAGAACTGCGCGCGTATTTTCCGGCAGACACCGTCATTCACGGCCTCTTCCAGCTCGCCGCGCAGCTTTATGGCGTCGACCTGCGTCCCGAGGACGGTATTGCAACGTGGCACGATGACGTCAGCTATTACTCGATCCGCGAAGCCGACGGCGTAGTGCTCGGCGGGTTCTACACGGACCTGTTCGCGCGCAGCGGCAAGCGCAATGGGGCGTGGATCGACGAGTGTACCGGCCGCCAGAACCTGAATGGTTCGAAGACGCTGCCGGTCGGTTTCCTCGTCTGCAACTTCCAGCCGCCCAACGACAAGGGTGTGTCGCTGCTGGCTCATGACGAGGTCGTGACGCTGTTCCATGAATTCGGGCACATGCTTCACCACCTGCTGACACGGGTCGACTTCCCCAGCATTTCCGGCGTCAATGGCGTGCCCTGGGACGCCGTCGAACTGCCAAGCCAGTTCATGGAGAATTTTGCGTGGAGTTACGAGGTCCTGACCCGGTGCTCGGCGCACTTCGAGAGCGGCGATCCGTTGCCGCGCGAGCTTTTCGACAAGCTGGACGACAGCCGGCATGCCGGCGCCGGTCTTGCGATGATGCGGCAGCTGGAACTCGGGCTGTTCGATATTCGCGTCCATGCCGAGTACAACCCCGAGGCGCCGGTGCCGGTGTTACAAACGCTGGCCGAAGTGCGCGACGAGGTATCACTGATCCAGCACCCTGACTGCAATCGCCTGCCACACGCTTTTTCGCATATTTTTGCCGGCGGTTACGCGGCCGGGTATTTCAGCTACAAGTGGGCCGAGGTTCTCGCCGCTGACGCCTTCGGTGCGTTCGAGGAAGCGGGCATTTTCGACCAGGCGACGGCGCTGCGCTTTCGCCGCGAGATTCTCGAGGTCGGCGGCAGCCGGGACATCATGCAGGCGTTCATCGCCTTCCGCGGGCGCAAACCGACCATCGACGCGCTGCTGCGGCTGCACGGTATTCAGGGCGCGTGAAGATAGCGACATGGAACGTCAACTCGATGAACGTGCGTCATCCGCATGTCGCCGAGTGGCTGCAGGCTCACGAGCCCGACGTCCTGGTGCTCCAGGAAATCAAGCAGACGCAAGACAAGTTCCCGACAGACGCGCTGCAAGAGCTTGGCTACCACTCCCTGGTCAGCGGCCAGAAGACGTATAACGGTGTCGCCGTCGTCAGCAAGACACCGCCGGCTGACGCCGTGACCGATTTTCCGGATCTCGAAGATCCGCAACGTCGCATCCTGGCGAGCACGGTGGACGGCATTCGCGTGATCAATCTCTATGTCCCGAATGGTTCCGAGGTCGGCTCCGAAAAATACGAGTACAAACTGAACTGGCTCAGGTCGCTGCGAGGCTTCCTGCAGCAGGAACTCGCCCGGCACGAAAACGTCGTCGTGCTCGGCGACTTCAATATCGCGCCTGCCGATGCCGATGTGTACGACCCCGAGAAGTGGGGCGACGCGATACTCTGCAGCCCACCGGAACGCGAAGCACTCCGTGCGCTGCTCGACCTGGGCCTGACGGACGTATTCCGCAAGTTCGATCATCCCGAAGGTACTTTCAGCTGGTGGGACTATCGGGCTGCGGGCTTTCGGCGCAATGCCGGCCTGCGCATCGACCTGATACTGACGAGCGAAAAAATGACCGAGCGTTGCACGGCGAGCTACGTCGACAAGGAACCGCGTACGTGGGACCGGCCATCCGATCACGCACCGGTAGTGGCTGAATTCGACCGTTGACCTTACATATTCCCTGTTTTTGTTCTGAAGCCGGATTTGCCGGCGTGTATCATGACAAATAAAAAAGTGCAGGGGATCATGTCCCAGGACCGCCGCAACGATTACGACGTCACCAATACCGTCCAGGTCAGCAATCCTGTGGCGGTGCGCAATGCTGTGCACGCCCTGCTCACCGAAACATTTACCGGCATGTCGTTCGACAAGTTGTGGCTCGCTTTCTACGACTTCGAGCGTCTGTTCAGCGGCCGCTATCCCGGCTACCGCGGCTGCGATACCACCTATCACGACATGCAGCACACGCTCGACATGACGCTGGCGCTGGCGCGGCTCGTCTGCGGTTACGAACGCAGTGCGGAACCGTCGGACCGACTCGGCGCCGCGCGCGCGCAGATGGCCGTTATCACGTCACTGTTCCATGACTCCGGTTACATTCGCCACGAAGTTCGCGACAAAGATTTTTCCAATGGCGCCGAATTCACGCTGCAGCATGTCTCGCGCAGCGCCGATTTCCTGCGCCGCTACCTGCCGGAGCTGGGACTTGCCCGGGACGTTGGCGTCAGCAGCATGATCGTGCATTTCACCGGCTACGAACTCGATCTCGACAAGATCGAACTGGACGACCCGCGCGACATCATCTGTGGTCACCTGATCGGCACCGCGGACCTGATTGCGCAAATGGCCGACCGCTGCTACCTGGAAAAGTGCCGCGATCGCCTGTATGCAGAGTTCGTCGTCGGTGGTGTCGCCGTCGAACATGCCCGGCCCGGGGAGTACATGGTGCGTTACAAGTCAGGCGAAGACCTGCTGAAGAAAACACCGATGTTCTACCAGCAAGTCATGCGTGAGCGCCTGAACTCGAAGTTCAATCGTGCCTATCGCTATATCGAGGTGCTGTACGACGGCCAGAATCCGTATATCGACGCGATCCGCGTCAATATCACCCACCTCGTGCGCATACTCGAGTCGAACGACTGGTCGTTGCTGCGTCGCAAGCCGGGCTGCTTCCTTGGCGTCGCGGCGGCACTCGCCGATATCGAAACGATGGTCGCGGAGCAACTCGCGGCGTTCAAGGGCGCCGTCATCAAGTCCGACAATACGCTACTGATGCCCGTCTGACTGCGTCCGCCAGAGACGCAGTGCATAAAACTGCTCGCGACTCAGCCGGCGATTGGCCAGGAAGGCTGCGAAGCTTGCAGCAACCACCGCATAGAAGCCATCGGCAATCGTCAGGACCTCGTCGAGAAACACCGGCCACGTCATGCTGGTGACCGCTCGCAGAATATCGAGCGTGCCAATGCCGAAGGTCTCCGCCGTATAAGACGCGGCCACGACCACGTGCGCTGCGAACCCGCCGAGTATGGCCAGCACGGCAGCCATTGTCGGAAACCGCCAGTCGACGCCGCGGCCCGCTCGCCGTATGACAAAGCCGATCAGTACCCCGAGCACGACGGTCATCCACGGAAAAAAACGGTTTGTCAGCGCGGAAATCGAAACCCAGAACAGGCTGAATACGACGATCGTAACCAGACCCCCGACAAGGGCATTGCGTGGCGACTGGGCGCGCACCAGCCGCTCACCGTCGGCGGCGGTGACGTTGCTGCGTTGCCCGGTGCCGTGCTTCTTGCGCAGCCTCAGCAGCTGGGATTTGTTATCACTCATGGCGGGTTTTTTGTCGGTCGGACTCTGTGGTCGATGTCGGCTGCGATGCTAGACTGCCAGCTCGTGAATATACCGGCAAACAACATTGTACTGATTTCCGGCGCCGCTTCGGGCATCGGCCGGCGGACCGCCGAGCGTTTTCTCGAACAGGGAGACCGGGTGCATATCTGCGATGTCGCGAGTGACCAGATCGAGGCGTTCCTGGCCGCCAATGAGGCGGCCACCGGCACGGTCGCGGACATCGGCAATCGCAAGGATGCGGACCGGGTATTCGCGGACCTCGAGGCACAGTACGGCGGCCTGAATGTCCTGGTGAACAATGCCGGCATCGCCGGGCCTACCGGGGGCATCGATGAGCACGATGAAGACGGCTGGGACCGCTGCCTGCAGGTGAACCTGTCCGGTACCTTCTATATGACCAGGCGCGCGGTGCCATTGCTGAAGAGGGCGCAGAACGCCTCGATCATCAATATCTCGTCAACCGCCGCGCTCTTCGGCTATCCGCTGCGTTCGGCCTACGCTGCAAGCAAGTGGGCGATGCAGGGCCTCACCAAGACCTGGGCGATGGAGCTCGGGCGTGATGGCATCCGCGTCAACGCTGTCTGCCCAACGAGCGTCAGCGGCCCACGCATCGATGCGGTCATCGAGCGCGATGCGCAACAACGAGGCCTGCCAGCTGAACAGGTGCGCGACGTCTACCTCCGGCAAACCTCGATGCGGTGTTTTGTCTCGCCCGACGAGGTCGCTGACACGATATTGTTCCTCGCCTCCGATGCGGCCAGGAAGATTTCCGGCCAGTCGATCTCCGTCGACGGCCATACCGAGGGCCTGTTCAACTGGCTCGACTGAGAAACCGATAGCAGGAGTTTGTGCAGATGCGGGCAGCATGGTTCGAATCGTTTGGCGCAGCGAAAGACGTATTACAGGTCGGGGAACGCGACACGCCCGAGGCGGCGCCCGGCGAGGTACTGGTCAGGGTCGCGACCAGTGGCGTTAACCCGTCGGACGTCAAGAAGCGCGCTGGCTCGTTTCCGGACCTTCTGGACGGCGGCTATGTCATCCCGAACAGCGACGGCGCCGGCATCATCGAGGCCGTCGGCGCGGGCGTCGATGCGGGCAGGATTGGTGAGCGCGTCTGGCTCTACCAGGCGCAATATGCGCGCCGCTTCGGTACCGCCGCAGAGTACGTCGCGATCGAAGCCAGTCGCGCGCCGCGACTACCGGACGAAGCCAGTTTCGAGGTCGGTGCCTGCCTCGGCATTCCGGTGATGACGGCGCACCGCTGCGTTTTCGCGGATGGCGACGTGGACGGGCAGATCGTTCTCGTCACCGGCGGTGCCGGCCGTGTCGGCCACTACGCAGTGCAGTGGGCGAGCCAGGCGGGTGCAACGGTCATCGCCACTGCGAGTAATGCCGGAGACGTTGCCGCCTGTGAAAAAGCCGGTGCACAACACGTCATAGATCATCGTGCCGACAATGTGGTCGATGCCATCATGGCAACGACTGGCGGCAAGCTCGTCGATCGCATCGTCGATGTCGAGTTTGGCGGCAACCTGCCGACGTCGATAGAGGTACTCAGGATTGGTGGCACGATCGCGACTTACGCATCGACCGCTGTGCCCGAACCGAAGCTGCCATTCTTCAGGATGATGTACAAGGACGTCACGGTGCGGATGGTGATCGTCTACGCGATGCCCGAAGCGGCGAAGCAGGCGGCGATCGTCGATATCGACAAAGCGTTATCCGCCGGTTCCCTCCAACACCGTATCGCTCACACGCTGCCGCTCGACGACATCGCAACGAGCAACGAACTGGTCGAGAGTGGCGGCATTCGCGGTGCGGTAGTCCTGACCGTTGCCGGGAGTGCCTGATATGGAACTGATCGAAGCGGCAATGCATTAGACGGAGAATTCCGCGTGAGAGTACTGGTGCTCGGTGGAACCGGCTCGATAGGACGCGGGGTGGTCGCGGCCCTGCTCCGACACGGGCACGAACCGATAGCCCTCGCCCGTTCCGAAGAAAGCGTGAACCGCGTGCGTCGTGCCGGCGCAATACCGGTGCACGGCGACCTGCGTGACATCCGGAGCTGGATCGCCGCGGTGAAGGATGTCGATGGCGTCGTTCACGCAGCTGCGACCTGGGCAGAGGACATGGCCGCGACGGATCGCCGGGTCGTCGAAGCGCTCTTGACAGCGATGGCGAATTACGAACCGCCGAAGGCCTTCGTATACACCGGCGGCACGTGGAGATACGGAAACACGGGCGACGAGATTGCCACCGAAGAGTCGCCGGGGGCCGCTCCCGAGCTGTTCACGGATGCTGTGGACGTGTCCGCAATGATCATTGCTGCCCCGTCGATCAGGGGAATGGTGATTCATCCCGCGATGGTCTACGAGGACTGCGGCGGCGTGTTCGAGCATTTCTACCGGGATGCGCGGGAGCTGGGCCGCGTGCGGGTGATTGGCGGCGAGGACGTGCGGTGGCCGCTGGTTCACCAGGATGACCTGGGAGACTTGTATGTATTGATGCTCGAAAAAGGCCGGTCGGGGAGTATTTACAATGGTTCTGCAATCGACGGGCACCCGGTCGGGCCAATCGCCCGGGCGATCGCCAGGAAGTTCGATATCTCCGGCGCGCCGCAGGTGCTTACCGTCGCCGAGGCAATGGCCGAGTATGGCGCGTGGGCCGACGGCTTTGCGATCGATCACCAGGTCAGCGGGCGCAAAGCGATGCACGATCTGGGATGGGACCCCGGGCATCGCGATGTCATGGCCGACGTCACCGGCAGCTGAGCACTATCCCGAATCACGAGTGAACATGGCCGGAAGACCCGATGAACTGATCTAGACTGTCGGCTGATGACTCTGGCGTACGACGGACGTCAACTGCCGCCGGAGTCCGCCCTGTCCCGCTCTGCGAGCACCAGGTACAGCGTCGCCGAGATGCCGGTCGCGCCAAACAGCATCGCCATGACGACTATCTGGTACTTGGCGGCGATCAGCGGCGAAACGCCGGACAGTATCTGCCCTGTCATCATCCCCGGCAACGACACCAGCCCGACCGCAAACAACGAATTTACGATAGGAATCAGTGCCGCCTGCAACGCGGTGCGACGCGCCTCCGGATACAAGGTCCCGCGCCGACGCTCCGACTGCAAGCGCTCGGCCGCCAGGCTGACCGCATTCATCGAGCCCGCAAAGATCATGCCGGCAAGCGGTACGACGTAGCGCGGGCTGAACCAGGGATCGACGCCGATCACGGCCTGGCTGATGAGTCCGAGCGTCAGGAGTCCACTGATGGCGATTGCGGCGAATGCCTGCATGAATGCACGCGGCGTCTTCCTGTCGAGTGGCCTTATCGCGATCCAGCTTGCGGCGACCAGCATTACCAGCAGTACGCTGAGAATAATGACAGGTCGCTCGGCTTCGAATATGTAGACGAGGACGAAGCCGATCAGCAACAGCTGTCCCAGCATGCGGGCCGTCGCGTAAACGGCAGTAGGCGCGCCCGCGGTCCACCGATAGAGAATCGCGATGACGATAATCGTCGGCGCGAACGCGAGCGCCAGGCCGCCGACAGGAATTTCGATTACGCCACCGTTCATTCGCTGCCCCAACCAGTGCTACATAGCGGCATTCTGCACCGGTCGTGAAAAGCGCGCAAAAACAGCCTGTGTCGCGCCGACTGACGCCATAATGCGACACCCTGCTTTTGTCGAAAAACATAATGAATTCATAAAGATATACCTTCTGTGGAACCTACGGGCCGGTTCACGAATCAGAATATGGACATTTCGACCGGGCGGGCGTTACCATCCGCGCCGTTTCGCGGCAGTACCCTCTGAAACGCTGCCGCTTCGAATTCATCCAGGAGATTTCAATGAGAACATCCGTTTTGTTGTTTGGCCTGCTCGCGCAGGGTGTGGCATTCGCCCAGACGAACCAGCCGCAAGCCAACCTGAGTTACACCTTCGTCGAATTGCGCCTCGTCGATCTGGACACCAATGGCGGCGACGGTTTCCAGGTTAACGGATCGGTTGCCCTCGATCGGAACTGGATCATCGTCGGCGGCCTGTCGTCCTATGATTTCAACAACAATGTCGATACGAGCATCATCGAGATCGGCGGTGGCTATGTCTGGCATTACGCGAAGGACTGGGACCTGCTGACGACGCTGCGATTCGTCAACGCCAGCACCGACACGCCGGGCGGCGACTTTGATGATTCGGGTATCGCCTTTTCGGCCGGTGCGCGTGGCCTGCTCGCGCCCAAATTCGAGGTTCGTGGATTCGTCAATTACTACAACGTCGACGACAGCGACGTTTCTCTTGAACTCGCAGGCGACTACTACTTCACGCGGCAGTTCTCTGCCGGTGCAAGCGTCGAGTTTGGTGGTGACCTCGATTCATTCTCGATCGGTGCGCGCTACTACTTCAAGTAAGCCATTCGCATGTTAGAATTCCGGGCGGCGGTAGCACTTGTTACCGCCGCCCTTTTTCTTTCTGCCAATCACCGCAAAAAAGGCTGAGTCACTCATGGCGAACGAAGGTTACCACGAACCAATCGACGAACTTTCGGACGAAACCCGCGATATGCATCGCGCCATCACCTCGCTGATGGAGGAACTCGAGGCTGTCGACTGGTACAACCAGCGTGTCGATGCTTGCAAGGACGACGAACTGCGCGCAATCCTCGAGCACAATCGCGACGAGGAAAAAGAACATGCCGCGATGGTGCTGGAATGGATCCGCCGCAGGGATCCGGCCTTCGATGGCGAATTGAAAGACTACCTGTTCACCGACGAACCGATCGCCCACGACTAGGCGGGCGGCGCGCCCTCAATCGCCGGCCAGGTCTTTCAGCATGATCGTCCAGTGGTCGAGCGCCCCATAGAAAGTCTTGATCGGCACCCGCTCATTAAGCCCGTGCGCGTAATTGTCGTCCGGGTTCATGAAGACACCACTGACGCCCCAGGTCGGTATGCCGGCATTGCGGAAATGCATGCCGTCGGTACCGCCCGACTCCATGTAACCGAGCATCGGCACGCCCGGGTAGCGCTCCTGCACGGCCTCGCTGACTGCGGCGCGAATATCCTCCCTGAGCTCCGAGATCGGGCTGACTGTGCCCGGATAGATTTCCTCGAACACGACGTCGTCGTTGCCGATCGCGTCTTCGAGGGACTGCAGCACCTCTGCAACAGGCACACCGGGGAATATGCGGCAGTTGACGGTCGCCGTCGCCGATTGCGGCAGGGCGTTCTCGGCGTGACCCGCTCTTAGCATGGTCACGACGCAGGTCGTGCGTGTCGTGCCGACGTAGGAAGGTTCAACGGCGAGACGATCGGTAGCCTCGATATCTTCGGGATTGGCCGCAAAGCGCAGCATCGCATCGCCGAGTTCGCCGCCAAGCTGCTGGCCGGTTACCTCGAAATACTCGAGTGTCGTGTCGGTCCATTGCACCGGGAAGCGGTAGTTCTGGATCGCGGTAATCGCGTGAGCCAGCTCGTAGATCGCGTTATCCGGCCGCGGCCGTGAACTGTGTCCGCCGGGGTTGCGGACCGTCAGCTCCCAGGTCACGTAGGTCTTTTCTGCGATCTGGATACGATAAGCCACGGCGTCCCCGTCCACAGTCAGCGTGCCGCCACCCGCGTCGGAGTTGAGTGCGAATTCGGCTTCTGCGAGGTCCGGGCGGTTGTAAGCGACCAACCTGGTGCTGACCATCGAGCTTTCCTCGTCACCGGTAAAAACGATGATCAGGTCGCGATTCGGCACCCAGTCTTCTTTCAGCAGGCGAATGAACGTCGACGTAATCTGGGCAACGCCGAACTTGTTGTCCTTGGTGCCACGGCCATAGAAATACGTGTCGTCCCGGGTCAGCTCGAATGGCGGCCGCTGCCAGTCTTCCGCATAGGCCTCGACGACGTCCATGTGTGCCAGTAGCAGTATCGGCGCCTTGCCGGACGTGCCATTGCCCCGGTATCGCGCGATCAGGACCGCGGTATCGTCCACCGGCACTACCTCGACGTCCTCCTCCGGGAGACCGGCCGCGATCAATTCGCCGGCAAGGTACTCGGCCATGATGGGCACGTTACCGAGGCCTTTCGAGGTCTCCATGCCGATGATGGTCGTGTAGATTTCCAGTGTCTTCCTGGCGTGCTCAGAGTCGACTTCCTGGGCGGCCACTGAAGTAGCCAAGAGGAAGAACGCCATTGTTGCTATCATTGCTTTCATTGGATCCGGTCCATTCGATGTGGCCGCCTTAAGCGTCGTGACGCGTGAGAATAGCATGCAATCTGAGGCAGAAAACGCGTTGAAGATACGTCCCAAGCGGCAGCTTTCCGGTCGCCGTGCGAGTGCGTTACTCGTGCTGCTTCTTGCGCACGGCGCCGCCATTGCGCAGTCGGTAACGGCCGATGAGCTCGACCAGGAACCCGACAGGAAATCGGCCGACAAGTCCGCCAAGACCGATGTGATTCCCGACCTGCGCCTCGACGACCTGAAGTTCAAGGCCTCGAAGGGCAATTTTCTCGTGGTCCCGATCCCGTTGTCGAACCCCACCCTTGGCACCGGTTTGATTCTCGGCGCTGGTTACTTTTATCCACAGACCGCGGAGCAGAAAGCGGCCCAGCCCGCTTCTGTAACCGGGGCCGCGGGCATGTATACCAGCAATGACAGCTTCGCGTTTGCTGTCGGGCAGGCAAGTTACTGGGATGATGACAAGTGGCGTTTCAAGGGCGGCCTCGGGTATGCCAACCTGGAACTGACCCTGCTGGCACCATCGAGCGGTCCCTCCGGCATCGAGACCGACTGGTCACTCGAAGGTGAAGTCGTCAGTGCGCAGATCTCGCGCAAAATCGGGGGGCGTTGGTACGCTGGCATCCATGGCCAGTATGTTAATTTTGACCAGACTATTTCCCTGGTAACGGCGTCCGAACAGTTCGCCGTCCCCAGCAAGGTCCGCTCGGGCGGCCTCGGGTTGAACCTGACTTTCGACAGCCGCGACATGCCATCGAACGCCTACACCGGACGCTATATCGAGCTCCAGGCCTTGTTCAACTCGGAGTCGCTCGGCAGCGTCGACGACTACCAGGCCTACAGCCTCAGCTACCGCTCCTATCACCTGCTGAAGCCTGATTTCGTACTGGCCTGGGAGGCGGTAGGCTGTGATCGACAAAGTTCGACACCGCTCTGGGACGCCTGTCGCATCGACCTGCGCGGCTTCTCGGTGACCGACTACATGGGAAAATCATCAGCCTACGGCCAGGCGGAAGGTCGCCTCAGGCTATCGGAACACTGGGGCGTCGTGGCTTTCGCCGGCGCCGGGCAAATAACGGACTCGTTCAGCGGTTTCGACAACAATGACTGGATACCCAGCTACGGCTTCGGTCTGCGCTTCATGGTGATGCAGTCGCAACGCATCAACATGCGGCTCGACTATGGTTGGTCGACCGACAGTAATGCGGTATATCTTGCCGTCGGCGAGGCTTTCTGAGGGTAAGCGAATGCGCGACAAGTCTGTATTGCAATACCGGTCTGCAATCATCAGCCTCATCCTGCTCGTCATCGCCGGTTGCGCGAGCGTACCTACCAACCTGCCCAAGACGGAATCAACAGCCATGACCGACACGAGCCAAACGAAATTGGCCGGGGCTAGCGCGCAATGGCGTGCCGGCAACCCGACACTCAATGGCTTCTATCCGCTGACCCAGGGTCTGGATGCATTCGGGGCCCGACTCCTGCTGATGGATCACGCCGAAAAAAGTATTGATGTGCAGTACTTCCTGATGAAGCCGGACGCTGCCGGGCTGGTGTTCGCCGAACGAATACTGGCAGCAGCTGACCGCGGCGTACGGGTTCGTTTCCTGATCGACGATGTGTTCACGACGGTCAAGGACAACGCTTTCATCATGATGGACGAGCACCCCAACATCGAAGTGCGCATATTCAACCCGATCTCGAGAAAGGGCATCTATGCATTGAACTACGCCGGCAACTTCAAGCTCGCGAACCGCCGCATGCACAACAAGGCGTTCATCGTGGACAACGCGCTGGCAATCGTCGGTGGCCGCAATATTGCCGAGGAGTATTTCCAGCTCGACACGACCGGTGAATTCATCGACTTCGACATGCTCTCGGCCGGGCCGATCGTCCAGCAGCTCTCCGGTGAGTTCGACGAGTACTGGAACCACAAGCTGGCTGTTCCGATGTCATACTTTTACGACGAGGAAGACAAGGAACTCGAGGCCCGGATACGCGAGAATGTGACGGCGGAGATGAAGCGGTCGGGCGACACAATCTACGGCGACGCAACCAGTACGCAGCTGATGCAGAAGCTGCTCAAGGGCGAAATCGAAGCCTACATCGCCGAAGCCAGGTTGATCGCCGACTCGCCTGACAAACTGCTGGAGAAAGTCTCGGCGGAACAGAAGCTGGTCGCCACCGCAATTGCCGAAGCGATGTTGCTGGCAGAAGACGAGATCATCATCTTCACGCCGTATTTCATCCCCGGCAAGGCAGGCCTCGAGCTGATCAATGAGGTTCGTGCCAGGGGTGTGCGCGTCGTGCTGGTGACAAACTCACTCGCGACCAACAACCACACCTCGGTTTATTCGGCCTATTCGAAGTACCGCAAGCCGGTGCTCGAGGCAGGCGTCGAGCTCTGGGAAGCGCGCGGCGACGCGGCAATGACCATATTGCCTGACGGGACCAGGACGCAGGAGCACCTGACCCTGCATACCAAGGGCATCATCATCGACCGGCGCTATGCTTTTGTCGGTTCGCTGAACCTCGATCCGCGATCCATCGACATCAATACCGAGATGGGCGTCATTATCGATTCAAAGCCGATGAGCGAAGGGATGGCCAGGCGGGCACTGGAGGGTGTTCCGCCTATGGCATACCGCGTGCAGCTCAATGACAAGGGCAAAGTGACATGGCACGCGACGATCGACGGCAAAGAGGTGGTCGAGACAAAGGCGCCGCAGACATCTGCATGGCTGCGCTTCAAAGCCTGGTTCCTGAAGATTGCGCCCGAGAAACAGCTCTAGCTTCGCTACAGATTTTCCTCGACCGGCTGGCCGCCCTGCTTGTAAATGACGCCGCCTTTCATGACGAAGTCGACGTCCTGCAGCAGGTTGATGTAGGCGAGCACGTCGCCGTGCACGGCGATGATGTCGGCTTTCTTGCCGGCCGATACGCTGCCCAGTTCGTCGTCGACGCCCATCATGACGGCGGGCCAGTAAACCGCAGAACGGATCACCTCCATGACCGGTATGCCCATCACGCGCACCAGCACGTCCAGCTCGTTCCAGGTTGACTGGCAATGGAACTTCATCGGTATGCCGCTATCGGTGCCGACCAGGAACACGACGCCGGCATCCCGCAACTGTGCGATCTTATTCTTCAGCGTCGGTTTGCGCAGCGGTGTGAGTTGGGTGTAGCTGAGCTGACCCGGATG
>Ga0210093_1000003_pt1 | contig 58670 bp, 60 predicted proteins | sample White_ThreeSqB_D_2_FD_185590 | JGI IMG/M metagenome (GOLD analysis project Ga0210093, IMG submission 185590) | Wetland microbial communities from the San Francisco Bay, California, USA, that impact long-term carbon sequestration -... | ecosystem: Environmental > Aquatic > Marine > Wetlands ... | reverse complement strand
GCAGCCGGAGTTGCGGCGGCGGAAGCCAAGGAGCGACGCGCACTCCTCGACATGATCTCGCCGGCCTATACGGACGCCCGCGGTAACGACCGGGATGAGATCGGCGACATGTTACGGGTTTACTTCATGAGGCAGAACAACATCAAGCTGCTGGCCTCGATCGAGGAGATCCGGGTTTTCGCGGACACGGCGGCGGAGCTGACGATGACGGTCGGCATGGCGGGGACGAACGGTGGGACATTCGGGTTCTCGGCCGATGCCTACCGGTTTGCCTTCGAGCTCGAACATGATGACGACGAGTGGCAACTGATCTCGGCCCGCTGGGGCGAGCTGGGCGAGGAGTTGCGTTAGGAACAGGCAGCCATAAGGGGGCTGGCATGAACGTACGGATACCCAAGATCATCGCGATAATGGCAGTGTTGCTCGGCGGCGTAACAGGCTGCGCCACGACGCTGGAGTCCGCGATTGCGAGCCCGAAGGTCGAACTGCGCGACGTCAGGGTCATGGGCCTCGGCTTCAACAGCCAGGTATTCCTGCTGTCGTTCGACATCAGCAACCCTAACGCTTTCACGCTGCCGGTGAGTAGCGTCAGCTACGGCGTCAGGCTGGATGGCCAGCGATTCGCCAGCGGCCAGACGGACAGCGATTTCTCGGTGCCCGCCGGCGGCAGTTCCCGGTTTGCAATCAGCGTCGAGCTCGACCTTCTGCAAACGGCGCCGCAACTGCTGTCGATAATGCGTGCCGGGGTGCGCGAAGACGTTCCTTACGAACTCAGCGGTACCCTCGGCCTCGACATCCCGTTTGCGCCGCAGGTCTCATACAGGCACCACGGCGCAATCCGGCTGCAGGCTGACGCATTCTAGCCTAGCGCTTGCGACCTCCCTTGCTGCCGCTGCTGTTCGCAGAGCTCGAGCTGCGACCGGAACGCGGTGGTGTCGCGGTTGCGGAGTTGTTTCTCGACTTCGTTTCGGTCTGCGTCTTCGTTTCGGCTTGAGATTTCGTTTCGGCCTGGGTCCTGGTTTCGGCTTGAGATTTCGTTTCGGCCTGGGTCTTCGTTCCGCTCTGGGCTTTTACCCCGGCCTGGGTCTGCATTCCGCTCTGGGCCTTCACTCCGGCCTGGGTTTGCGTTCCGTTCTGGGCCTTTACCTCGGCCTGGGTCTTCGTTTCGGCCTGGGTTTTCACCTGGACCTGGGCCTGCGCTTCAGTCCGGGTCTGTTCCTTCGTCGCGGTCTGGGTCGCTACTTCGTTGCGGTTCTGCGGGGCCGATGCGCCCTGGTTCGCCGGGCCTTCACGGTCGGGGCTGTCCTGATCGGCGAAAGCACCTGCTGCCGACATAGACAGTGCGGTGGCAATTGCCAGCGCAAGCAGTTTGTTTCTCATGGTCGCGTTCCTGTGTGGGCTTCGTTCGCTTAATAGAACGCACGGCCATGCGCGGGGATGACGCGCCAGGGTAGGTATTTTCCGCAGGAACTTCCCGGGCTCAACAAAGGGTGGCTGGCCCGATCTCAGCAGCGATCCGGGCAGTGCTTACAGCTCGGCGCGCGCAAGTGCCCGCACCATCATCTTATCGCGAAGCAGGCGCATCGCAGCCCTGCTTTCATTGTCAAGGTCGGCGGGCATTGACGAAAATGCTGACAGCATTGCAATGTCATTTGCTTCGGCCAAATTGGTATTTATTAACTGCAGTTCTTTTTCAATTCTGTCTAACGTCAGGTTTGACAAGTCATTCTCCAGGAATAACAACGACAACGGCCAAAGTCATTCAGCTTTTAACGCTCGAACTTCTGCACTCGGCCGTCGCCACAGGTGCTCTGCAAGACTAATAGTCTGTCTGCTCGGCATTAGGGGTCTACTTCTTCAACCACATTTGAAAATTGTTCCAGAAAGTCCCTGTAATTGGATCCTTGGAACTCCGGCTTGATTTCGCCTTCGTCATCCCAGGGGCAGGCGTCACCCGGGCAGACTTGTTGTCCTTTCACGAAGTAATCGCCATTCCGATAGTTCCTCCAGTTCCCGGGCCCTATGGCTGCCCCGACCAGGGTGTCATTTTCAAATTCATAAGACACTCCCCATTGCGCATAGGTATACATCTCGTCCGAATTCGCCCGAGATGCTGCCAAAATATCTTCGTTTCCCAGGATTTCGTGCATTTGAGCGACCGAACTGAAGGGTATTCTGTCGCCACTCGATTTTCCGCGACAAGACCGAACGGCGCAGACCTGGCCTTGAAAGCATCCACAACCGGTGCCATCGAGATCGATGCGGAGGTTTATCACCCTGATTTCAGTAACCAGGTCATTGGCATACCTGACGGCCATATCCGGACGCTTGCTGGTTGTAAAGTGCCATGTGTCCCAGTCTCTATTGGGCTCGTTTTGCAGCGCATACGGCTCTCCCTTTACGCTATACACCTCGCGTCTCGACATTCCTGCACTGAGACCCGCAAGAACCTCACCCCGTGGTTTCCAGTTCGATTGGTTGTTTGAAGTAGCATGCTTCAGCCCGTCAGAGGCTGTCCGTTGGTTGCTCATGGCGCAATGCCTGCGGGCATTTCCCCAGGTACATGGACACGTGGAGAGGGATGCCGAAAGATAGAGAAGAATGAAGGTGGGGAGTTTGCTATCGGCGACAGTGGACGCATGTCGCGGCATTTGCAAGCAGACCAATCACAAAAGCAGTTTCTGTGAACGAGCGAGTTGGGTCACGAGCCGCAACTCTCTATCAAATCACATTCAGGATGAGCGCAGGACAATTCAATTAAGGCGTGCAATGTGCGAATGCCGACTGGAACCCGAAGCGAAGCAGCCGTTGCAAAGCGCACGAGCCGATACTTGTGCCATCATTACCTTCCTTCAGGGCCGGAAATATCCAGGGACCAATGGCCAACGCCGAAAAACTTCTGCATGAAGCTCAATACGCTTTCGCAAGCATCAGTTTCGGCGAGTCCGTCAGCAACCGCCGCCATGCTTTTCGCGCGAAGACGCTGTGCCGCAAGATCGTGAGGCAGTTTCCTGGGAGTACCGAAGCTTACGAGGCGCATGCAATATTGAGGCGCCTCGGGGAAGAGGCATACACGTCCAACCTGTCCGTGCGCCACGCTCACCAGCCGCAGGCAGAAAATCTTCGCGGGCAAGCTGAGCGGCCGCGTCATACGAAGCGCCAGCCCGAAACGACGATAACCTCGATGGAGGAAGTGGCTGAGCTCGACTGGAGCGCTGTACTCCGTTGGCTGGCTTCGCGCCCGCTGTCGATACTGGTCGGAGTGGCGGTTGCAGCAGTATTCCTGTTCAACATTTTCGGGCCGTTCCTGCTTCTTCCGTTGATCGTGCTGGGGTTTACCGGGCCGCTCAGGAGACTGCTGAACCTGCAGCAGCGAGACGCATTCGATGCCCTTATCAAACGCGTCAACGCGTATGTCGCCTCGCGGCAGTGATCGTGCCCGGCAGGTGGCCACCGGCGCAGCGCGTATGGTTTCGCGCGCAACCATGCAGAATCGACAGGCCGGCAAAGGATGCCAGGCCCTGACAGCCGCGAATCTGGCCGAATACACGATTTTTGGCACTGGACCATGCGAAGCCCTGAAATCGTGTTTTATACTGATTCGCTCCTGGCGTGTAGCGCCAAATCATTGGTTTAGACCAGAAATCGGGGGTGGCCCAGCGCGGCCCCTTTGGCTTGTATGACAGAACGAATCGCCAACAATCTCGTCGATCCAGCGTTCGACCGCGACAGCTGCGGCTTCGGACTCATCGCCAATCTCGACGATTTACCGAGTCACTGGGTGATCCAGACGGCGATAGCCGCGCTCACGCGCCTGACTCATCGCGGCGCCGTCGATGCGGACGGTAAGACCGGCGATGGTTGCGGGCTGCTCATCAAGTTTCCGGAGACCTTCCTGCGTGCCATCGGCAGCGAACTCGGCTTTACATTGAACGAGCGCTTTGCTGCCGGTACCGTGTTCCTGAGCCAGGACGTCAAGGTTGCAGCGGCAGCGCGTGAAGCCATCGCTGCCGCAGTGGCCGGCACCGGGCTGGAAGTCCTCGGCTGGCGAGCCGTGCCGATCAACCCGGACGCGTGTGGCGCGCGGGCGCTGGCTACGCTGCCGCGGATCGAACAACTGTTCGTCAACGCCCCGGACGGTATGCCCCGTGGCCGTTTCAACCGGCGGCTGTTCCTGGCCAGGCGGCGAGCCGAAAAGGAGATCACCGATAACGCGACCTATATCGCCAGCCTGTCGTCTGTAACGATCAGCTACAAGGGCATGGTCATGCCCGCGGCGCTGACACAGTTCTACCCGGACCTGAAAGACCCGCGCATGGAATCGTCGGTCTGTGTTTTCCATCAGCGCTTTTCGACCAATACGCTGCCTGAATGGCGGCTGGCGCAGCCGTTTCGCTTCCTTGCGCACAACGGCGAGATCAACACGATCCAGGGCAACCGCAACTGGGCCGTCGCACGCGCCAAGAATTTCGTGTCCGACAAGCTGGATGATATTTCCGACCTCGATCCGATCATTTCACTGACCGGTTCGGACTCGTCGAGCCTCGACAACATGCTAGAGGTGCTGCGCGCCGGCGGCATGGACGTCATCCAGGCGATGCGCATCCTGATGCCGCCGGCATGGCAGACTGTCGACAACATCGACCCCGACGTCCGGGCATTTTATGAATTCTACGATTGCCAGCAGGAACCGTGGGACGGGCCGGCCGGCATCGTGCTCACCGATGGTCGCTACGCCGCTTGCTGCCTCGATCGAAACGGCCTGCGCCCGGCGCGCTACGTCATCACCAACGATCGCCACCTGACGGTCGCGTCCGAAGTCGGTGTCTATGACTACGACGAGAAAGACGTCGTCAGCAAGGGCCGGCTCGGGCCGGGCGAAATGCTGGCCGTCGACCTCGTTAACGGCGTGCTGCTCGACACCGATGACATTCACGACATCCTGAAGACCCGCGCACCCTACAAGAAATGGCTGAAAAAGGGTGTCCGGTACCTTGATTCGCTGCTCGTCGATACGCGCATGGCGGCCGAACCGATGGAGGCAGACGAACTCGCAAGCTTCCAGAAGATGTTCAACCTGAGCCGCGAGGAAATCAACGAAGTCATTGCGGTGCTGGCGAAAGCCGAGATGGAAGCGGTCGGTTCGATGGGTGATGACACTCCGATGGCCGTGCTATCTGGCAAGATCCGCTCGCCGTTCGACTATTTCCGGCAACAGTTCGCACAGGTTACGAACCCGCCCATCGATTCGCTGCGTGAACGCATCGTGATGTCGCTGCAAACGAATATCGGAGGCGAATCGAACCTGTTCGACATCGGCCCCCGCCATGCCGAGCAGGTCATCATCAATTCGCCGGTGCTGTCGCAGGCAAAACTGCGGCAGTTACTCAGCCCGGAAATGTTTGCCGATAGCCATACGTTCATCCATTTGAACGTCGACGAGAACAGGAGCCTGCCGGAAGCGCTGGACGACATCTGCGCCGCGGCCGAGCAAGGCGTGCGCGACGGCAAGCTGCTGGTGATGCTCAGTGACCGCTACATAGAGCGGGGCAAGTTGCCGGTCCATGCGCTGCTCGCGACCGGCGCGGTGCATCATCACCTGGTGCGCAAGGGGTTGCGTTGTGACGCGAACATCATCGTCGAGACCGGTGTTGCGCGTGACTCCCATCACTTCGCGTGCCTCATCGGCTACGGCGCGACGGCGGTCTACCCGTATCTCGTGTACCAGTCGCTATTCGACGTTGCTCGCCGCGGCAACGTATCGAAGCAGCGCGAACTCGGCCGCAGCTACCGGCGCGGCATTCGCAAGGGCCTGTTCAAGGTCATGTCGAAGATGGGCATTTCATCGATCTCGAGTTATCGCGGGGCGCAACTGTTCGAGATCGTCGGCCTGCACGACGAGATCGTGGAGCGCTGCTTCAGCGGCACGACCTCCCGTATCCAGGGCGCCGGGTTCGACGACCTGTTGGGTGACCAGCGAACGCTCGCCGCTGCGGCATGGGACCCGCGCGAGCAGATCAGCCAGGGCGGCCTGTACCGGTATGTGCACGGTGGCGAGTATCACTGTTACAACCCGGATGTCATTTCGACGTTGCAGGCGGCGGTGCGCAGTGGCGACTACGACCGCTACATGGAGTACGCCCGGCTGGTCAACGAACGCCCGGTCGCGACGCTGCGCGACCTGATGAAACTGAAACCGGCAGGCAAGCCGATCCCGCTCGACGAGGTCGAGTCAATCGAAGACATCCTGCCGCGATTCGACAGCGCCGGCATGTCGCTCGGGGCCTTGTCGCCGGAAGCACACGAGGCGCTGGCGATCGCGATGAATCGCATGGGCGGGCGTTCGAATTCGGGCGAGGGTGGCGAAGATCCGTCGCGCTACGGCACCGAGCGCATGTCCAAGATCAAGCAGGTCGCGTCGGGCCGATTTGGCGTCACGGCCGAGTACCTGGTCAGCGCCGAGGTCATCCAGATCAAGATTGCGCAGGGGGCGAAACCCGGCGAGGGCGGGCAGTTGCCGGGCCACAAGGTCAACGAGATGATCGCGAAACTGCGGTACGCGAAACCGGGCGTCGGCCTGATCTCGCCACCACCGCATCACGACATCTATTCGATTGAGGATCTTGCGCAGCTCATCTTTGACCTGAAGCAGGTCAACCCGCAAGCACTGGTATCGGTGAAACTCGTTGCAGAGCCCGGCGTCGGCACGATCGCCGCCGGCGTCGTCAAGGCTTACGCCGACCTCATCACGATCTCCGGTTATGACGGTGGTACTGGCGCGAGTCCGCTGAGTTCGGTCAAGTACGCGGGCAGCCCGTGGGAACTCGGCCTGTCCGAAACGCACCAGGTTCTGCGTTCGCAAGACATGCGGCACCGGGTCCGCCTGCAGACAGACGGCGGGCTCAAGACGGGCCTCGATGTCGTCAAGGCGGCAATGCTTGGTGCCGAGAGTTTCGGCTTCGGCACCGGGCCAATGGTCGCGCTCGGCTGCAAGTACTTGAGAATCTGCCACCTCAACAACTGCGCGACCGGCGTCGCGACGCAGAACAACGTGCTGCGCAGCGAGTACTTCATCGGCCTGCCGGAGATGGTCATCAATTTCTTTCGCTTCATCGCCGAGGAGGTGCGCCACATCCTGGCCGAGCTCGGGGTGCAGAGGCTGGAGGATCTGATCGGCAGGGTGGACCTCCTCGAACCCCAGCGCGGCGTGACCGAGCGCCAGTCAAGGCTGGACCTCAGTCGTATTCTCTCCGCCGACGGGCTCCAGAAGGATGCGCCCCAATTCTGTACCGATCTCAGGAACGCACCCTTCGACAAGGGCGAACTTGCGGAACAGATGGTTGCGGCCACACTGCCGGCCATCGAGGCGAAGACCGGCGGGCGTTTCGAGTTCGACGTACGCAACTTCAATCGCTCGATCGGCGCACGGCTGGCTGGCGAAATCGCCCGGCGGCATGGCAATCGCGGCATGCGCGATGCGCCTCTCGATATCGTGCTGCGGGGCACCGCGGGACAAAGTTTCGGCGCCTGGAATATCGACGGCCTGAATCTCACGCTGACCGGCGACGCCAACGACTATGTCGGCAAGGGTATGGTGGGCGGCAGCATCGTCGTCCGTCCGCCCGATGACGCCGGTTATATTGCCCGTGAAACGGCCATTATCGGCAATACCTGCCTGTATGGCGCGACAGGTGGCCAGCTGTTCGCTGCCGGGCGTGCCGGCGAGCGCTTCGGGGTCCGCAATTCGGGTGCGAACGCGGTCGTCGAGGGCGCGGGCGATCATTGCTGCGAGTACATGACCGACGGCGTCATCGTCGTGCTCGGTTCGACCGGCGTCAATTTCGGTGCCGGCATGACCGGCGGGTTTGCGTACGTACTCGACCTCGAACGCGATTTCGTCGATCGCTACAACCACGAGTTGATCGACATCCATCGCATCACGCCCGAAAGCATGGAGGCGCACCTGCATCACCTGCGGTCGCTGATCGTCGCGCATGTCGAGGCGACCGGCAGCCAGTGGGCCGACACGATCCTCGAGGACTATCGCACGTTCCTGCCGAAGTTCTGGGTGGTCAAACCGAAGGCGGCGGAACTCGGCTCGCTGATCGAATCGTTGCGGCGGGCAGCCTGATGGCAAAACACCCATTGCAGTTCCTGGAAGTGCCGCGGCGCGATCCGGACAAGGAAAGTGTCGAGGACCGCGTCAGGCACTTCGGCGAAATCTACGGATCGTACGATGGCGCCAGTGCGGCGGCGCAGGCCGGCCGCTGTCTCGATTGCGGCAACCCGTATTGCGAATGGCAGTGCCCGGTGCACAACTACATTCCGAACTGGCTGAAGCTGATCGAGGAAGGCAGGTTGTTCGAGGCTGCCGAACTTTCGCACCAGACCAATTCCCTGCCAGAAATCTGCGGCCGGGTTTGTCCGCAGGACCGGCTCTGCGAAGGCGCGTGCACGCTGCATGACGCGAACGGCGCGGTGACGATCGGCAGTATCGAAAAATACATAACCGATGAGGCCGTCAAGCTCGGCTGGCGGCCGGACATGTCCCATGTCGTCGACACCGGCAAGACCGTTGGCATCGTCGGTGCAGGTCCCGCCGGTCTCGCGGCGGCGGACGTGCTGGCGCGCAACGGCATCCGTTCGGTCGTTTACGACGCGTACCCGGAAATCGGCGGGCTGCTGACCTACGGTATTCCGCCATTCAAGCTGGAGAAACAGGTCGTGCGGCACCGGCGCGAGCTTCTCGAGGGGATGGGCGTGCGGTTCGTCCTGAACACGCGAATTGGCACCGACAAGTCGTTCGATGAATTGCTGGACGAATACGATGCCGTGTTCCTCGGCATGGGCACCTACAGTTCCGTTTCGGGCGGCTTTGCCGGCGAGGACCTGCCCGGTGTTTGCGAGGCGTTGCCGTACCTGATCGGCAACGTCTACCGGGAGCTCGGGCACGACGAAACCGACGTGCCATACATTGATCTTGCCGGCGCCAACGTCGTCGTGCTGGGCGGCGGCGATACGGGCATGGACTGCAATCGCACCGCCATCCGTCAGGGGGCGGCCAGTGTTACCTGCGCCTACCGGCGCGACGAGGCAAACATGCCGGGCTCACGCCGCGAAGTTGCCAACAGCAGGGAAGAGGGCGTGCGGTTCATGTTCAACTGGCAGCCGCTCGAAATACTCGGCGACGAGAACGGCGTTACCGGCGTCAGGCTCATTGAAACGCGCCTCGGCAGCGCCGGCCCGGATGGCCGGCGGCGGCCCGAGCCGGTGCCTGACACCGAGGAGATTCTGCCTGCCGATGCCGTCGTCATCGCGTTCGGTTTTCGTCCGAGTCCGCCAGGGTGGTTCGCCGGTGCCGGGGTCGAAACGCTGGACAGCGGCAAAGTACGAGTGGCGGCGCTGGGAAAATTTCCCTTCCAGACGACGAACCCGAAGATTTTTGCCGGCGGCGACATGGTGCGGGGGTCCGACCTGGTCGTGACCGCGGTGCATGAAGGCCGCGAGGCGGCGAAGGGTATCGCCCGCTTCCTCGGCGTGTGACACTCGTGTCCTGCAATATTGAACAACAATCCATCCTGAGGACGAACGATGAGCAGCTACAAGCTAACCTACTTTGATATCGACGGCGGCCGCGCCGAACCTGTACGCATCGCGTTTCACGCGGCGGGAATCCCGTTCGACGACGTGCGCCTGTCGTTCCCCGAGTTCGGCAAGATGCGCAGCACGACGCGGTTCAATTCCCTGCCGGTACTCGAGATTGACGGTGTCGTCGTGACGCAGACGAATGCGATGTGCCGCTATGTCGGCAAAATGGCCGGGTTGTATCCGAGCGACGATCGCGAAGCGCTCTACTGTGACGAGGCGCTCGACGCCGCCGAGGATCTTTCGCACCGCATCGTCGTCACATTCGGGCTGGAAGGCGAGGCGCTCAAAGCGGCGCGCGCAAAACTCGTCGACGGCTGGCTGAGTATTTTCGTACGCGGCTTCAACGAATTGCTGACGCGCGGCGGCGGCAGGTACTTTGCCGACAACCGGTTGACGATGGCCGACCTGAAAGTGTCCGGTGCCGTTCGCTGGCTACAGGGCGGCACGCTCGACCACGTGCCGACCGATCTGGTGCAGAATCTCGCCCCGGCGCTGGCCGACCATGCCAAACGCGTTGCCGAAGAACCGGTTGTCGTCGCCTATTACGCGTCGCGCGCCTGAGCCGTCGCGGGTTCGCCTGTCGGAATTGCAACGGTAAAGCATACGCCGCCGTCGATGTTCTCGGCGCGGATCTTGCCGCCATGTCCCTCGGCGATGAGGCGTGCCACGTAGAGCCCGAGACCCAGGTGCCGGGTGTTCTCGCCGGAGCGCATCGAGACCATCGAATCGAACAGCTGCGTGCGCATGTGCTCCGGCAGCGGCGGACCCGGGTTCGTGACCGAGATTTCGAGCCTGTCTTCTACCAGCGCCAGGCCGATCATGATGACGTCGCCCGGCGCACTGAAGTCGACGGCATTGTCGACCAGCTTGTCGAGCATCTGGATCAGCAACTCGGGCGAGCCGCTCAGGTCTGCCCGCGACAATTCGGAGACGAACGCGAACTCACGATCTGCATACACATCGCGGTAGGCCCTGGTTGTCGCGGCGAGTACGCTGCGCAGGTCGAAGTTCTCGGGTTCCGCGTTCGCCATCAATTCCTCGACGCGGCTCGCCTCGCTCATCGCGGCAAGAATGCGTCGTAACCGGTCGGCGCCTTCGCGCGCGCGTTCGGTGTATCCGAGCGAGGCTTCGTTGAGCGGCTCGTGTTCCAGGTTCTCGAGCGATGACGTCACGATCGCGAGCGGCGTGCGCAACTCGTGCGACAGTTTGCTTGCGAGCGTTCTGAGGTAGGCGTTGTACTCACCGAGTTGTTGCAACACGTAGGTGAAACTGCGCGACAGGTCGCCGAGCTCGTCATCGGCGAGAGCGCTTGGCAACGCGCTCTGCAGGTTTTCGCTTTCGAGCGCCGCCTCGGCAGCCTGTGACAACCTGCGAATGCGCCGCGACAGCCAGGTTGCATAACCGAGCAACACCGCTGCAACCAGCAACGTCGTCAGCAGCGTGACGTTGACCAGGCGCGCCAGGCCCTGGTTGGTCAGGCTGAGGACCGCATCGGTGCCCTGCTGCAGCACGACGGCGCCAATTGCCGCGTCAGCGACGACGATCGGGGCAGCGACCGCGACGATGGCCATGCCGCTTGCTTCACTGCGAAACCACGCCGCCATCTCCCTGCCCTGCAAGGCCGCACTGATATACGGCTGCTGCTCGCGGCCCAGGGGGTCGGGGTCCGCGAACGCCGCTTCCTTGCCGGGTTCGACGATCAGGTCGTAGATCCTGCGGACGAAGCCGGGGTCGCCGGCAGACCGCGAACCCGCGCCCAGGTTGCCGGCACTGGCAATTCGCCAACCGGCGGCATCGGTAACCAGCAGGCGCATGTTTGGCTGCACGAGCTCGGCGGCGACGCGATTGATAATCGGCGACTGTTCCACGCGGGGTCCGGGTGCCCGGCCCTGGAAGCTGCTGCTGCGCGTACCCGGGTCACTGGCGGAGCTGGTGTTGATGACGCTGAGTCCCAGGTGCGAGCCGAGTATTGCGCGGGGGATGCGCGCTTCCAGCCGGTATCCGCCAGGATAGTCCTGCCAGTAGGCTTCGATCGCCGGCACCGGTTCGAAGCCGCGCTCGTCACGCTGGTAGCTCAACAGGCGCCCGGGCGCTGCGGTAGCAAATACGAAGCTTTTTCGTTGTGCGGGCGGGCTACTGCTTATCAGGTTGATGCGATCGGCATACCGGGACCCGGCGTCGAGGACAGCGGGCTCTGCGCCCGCATACACGACACTGTCGTCTTCGACGTCGACATACAGGTAAATCGCCTGTCTATCCGCGCCGAAGATGAAATGGGTCAGCCCTTCGGTACCGCGCAACGCGCGCAACGAGTCTTCCGGCAGCAGCCAGTCGTCGAAGTAACCGTCGATGACCGGGCGGGCCGCGAGCGTATGAATGTAGACCTGGTCATTGGTGACTGGAGCATCGGGAGGCACGGGGAACTGCGCCTGGTACTGTGTCAGGGCATTCGCGAGCGCACTGGCGGTACCGGCCAGGAACTGTTGCTGGCCACTACGCAGCGCGGTTTCGGTCTCGCGGATAATTTCGCAGCCCGCCCACGGCAACATCAGCGTCAGCAGGCTGACCAGGAGTAACTGACGCTTGAGGTTCATGCGCGATACCGGCTAGTCACTCAGCCAGCGATAGCCCATGCCGTAGACGGTCTCGATACAGTCGAAGCCGGTGTCGATGGTGTTGAATTTCCGCCGGATTCGCTTGACATGCGACGTGATCGTGTTGTCGTCCAGCACCGCCTGCGCCGCGTCCATCAGCTGCTGGCGATTCTTGACGTGTCCGGGGTAGCGGGCGAGTGCGTGCACAAGCCAGAACTCGGTCAGCGTCAACCCGACCGGTTGTTCCTGCCAGTGGACGCTCATGCGCTCGGTGTCGATCGTCAGGTCGCCGCGCGTGATGCGGCTCGCGGCGGCCTGCGGCTGCTGCATCGCCTGCAGCCGCCGGAACAGCGCGGCGACCCGGGCCATCAGGTGCGGCAGGCTGATGTCCTTGGTGAGGTAATCGTCGGCACCCAGCCGCAAGCCGGATACCGCGTCGAACTCACTGTCCCGGGCAGTCAGGAAGATGATCGGCAGGTCGGCCGAGCGCGCGCGGAGCTCGCGACACAGTTCGAACCCCCCTTCCACATCGTCCTTCAGGTTGACGTCGATGACGACGAGGTCGGGCAAGCGCACCTCGAACGCGTCGAGAGCCGGCGCGCGCGCCTCGTACTCGTCGACCGCGTAGCCCTCGCGCTTGAACGCTGCCGCATAGTTGTTACGGATCGCCGCCTCATCCTCAACGATCGCTATTCGCTTCGCCACGCTGGCCTCCAGTTGCCCACGCCACAATTTGCCACATTCCGCCGGTGCATTGCCATGTCGCCGCCCGCGGCGCGGCGCTTTGCGGCGTTTCAATAATGAGCAGTTCGAAGGGAGGCCGCAATGGAACAACTGAAGAAAGATTTTCGCTCGTGGCTGTGGGTGCTCGCACTGCTGTTGCTGTTATGCGCGGGCCCGCAGCCGGCAAACGCCGACGAAACTGCAAAAACGCCGCAGGCCGGCAGCCTGTTATGGCGCATGCAGGACGGGTATGCGACTGCGACACAACTGAATACCGACGTGTCAATGCAGATCAGCGGCCTGGTCGCGCGCGTCGCGGTGCGCCAGGAATTTCGCAACCAGGGCAATGAATGGGTCGAGGGCGTGTACGTCTTCCCGCTACCCGACAACGCGGCCGTCGATCGCATGCGCCTGCATATCGGCGATCGTTTCATCGAAGGTGAAATACAGGAAAAGGAACATGCAAGAAAGACCTACGAACAGGCCAAACAGGCCGGCAGGAAAACCAGCCTCGTCGAACAACAGCGTACCAACCTGTTTACGACATCGGTGGCGAACGTCGCACCAGGCGAACTGGTCGTCGTTGAAATCGAGTACCTGGAAGACATTCGCTTCGAGGATGGCCGCTTCAGCATCCGCTTCCCGATGACGCTGACGCCACGATACATCTCGGGGCAGGGTTTGCCGGATCGCAAGGGCAACGGCTGGTCCCCGGATACTGATCGCGTGCCGGACGCGTCGCTGGTAACGCCGCCGCAGGTGACGGCGTCGCCCAACCACAACATCACGCTGACGGCCGACGTGAACAGCGGCATGCCGCTCGAGGTCATCGCCAGTCGTTACCACCCGGTCAGCGTCACCGAGTCGGGCGGCAGCTATCGGGTCACCCTCAGTGGCTCGAAGGTCGCGATGGATCATGACTTCGAACTGGTGTGGCGAGCGGTGCCGTCTGCCGAACCGCGTGCAATGACATTCACCGAAACGATCGACGGCAAGCCTTACTACCTGGTAATGGTCATGCCGCCGGACCAGGAAGGACCGGCGCCGGTCCCGATACCACGCGAAACGGTGTTCATCATCGACACGTCAGGGTCGATGCACGGTGTTTCGATCGAGCAGGCAAAGCAGGCACTGTTGCTGGCGCTCGACGGCATGCAGCCGAACGATCTTTTCAATGTCATCGAATTCAATTCGTACACGTCGGCGCTGTATCCGTACAGCATGCCCGCCAGTGCAGCGAACCTGGCTTCCGCGAAGAAGTTCGTACTGAAGCTCGAAGCGAACGGCGGCACCGAGATGCGCCCGGCGCTGGAGCTCGCTTTGCGCGCGCCCGCCAGCGAGATGCACCTGCGGCAGATCGTCTTCATTACCGATGGCAGTGTTGGCTATGAAGAGGAAATGTTCTCGATGATCGAAGACCAGCTCGGCAATGCGAGAATTTTTACGGTGGGCATCGGTTCAGCGCCGAACAGCTGGTTCATGCGCAAGGCCGCCGAGGCGGGCCGCGGTTCGTATACGTTTATCAGCGCGCTGCACGAAGTGCGCGAAAAAATGGATCGCCTGTTTGCCAAGCTGCAGAACCCGCAGGTCACCAGTATCGAGGTGCGGTGGCCGAGTGGCGTCGATGTCGACGCTTATCCTGCCACCGTTCCCGACCTGTATCTCGGCGAGCCGGTCAGCGTCAAAGCGGCACTGTCCGGGACGCCGCTCCCCGGGGCGACAGTTACGGTAACCGGCAATTCAGTGGCCGGCGCGTGGCAGGCCAGCCTGCCGCTGCACGGCGAGCGCCGGAGTCCCGGCGTCGGCGCGCTCTGGGCCCGGGCGCGTATCGGCGCGCTGGCGGACCAGGAGCGACGTCTTGGCAACAGCGACGAAGTGCGCGCCGCGGTGCTGGAGACGGCGCTGGCCCACCACCTCGTCAGCAAGTACACGAGCCTCGTCGCCGTCGACAGGACCCCGGCGCGGCCCGCCGGCGATCCTCTGGCCAGCGAACAGGTGCCGAACCTGATGCCATACGGGCAGAGCATGATTGCGATATTCGGATTCCCGGCCACGGCGACCGGCGCGCCGTTGCTGCGCCTCGCGGGTATCGCCAGTTTGCTGGCCGCACTGCTGTTGCTGGCCGTCCTGCGCCGCGGGCAGTTTCGTGTTCAGCCGGCTTGATCGCGGGGGCCTGGTCGTGGCGTGCCTGCTCTGTTTCGGCTTCTGGCAGCTCGGGCAGGGGGCCTATATCCCGGCCAAGGCCTGGCTCGCGCAGGAGTTGTTGCAGCGCGCGTGGCTGCGTGCCGGCCGGGATGTCGAGCGCCCGGCTCCGTGGCCCTGGGCAGATACCTGGCCTGTCGCGCGCCTCTTCGCAAAGGAGGGTGACGTCGACCTGATCATCCTGGCGGGCGGCTCCGGCCGCACGCTGGCGTTCGGCCCCGGGCACCTGTCAGCGAGCGCCATGCCGGGCGAGACCGGCAACGCCGTGATCGCGGGACACCGCGATACGCACTTTCAGTTCCTGAAGGATGTGCGCCCGGGTGAAGTGCTGCGGATCGAGTCGGTACAGGGGAGGCAAACCCTGTACGAGGTTACCGCGGCCGAGATCGTGGATTCGCGCAAGGGCAGCCTGCTGCTCGACGTCGATACGGCGATGCTGAGCCTGGTTACGTGCTACCCGTTCGACGCGCGGCAGGCCGGTGGGCCGTTGCGCTACGTCGTCACGGCGCGGAAGATTTCCTGAGCCGATCGACGCGCAGCAGTGCGAGGATACTGATGGCATCGGTGATGCGCCCGTCGAGCGCCATGGCGAGCGCTTCGTCGAACGGCAGTTTGCGTATCGTGAGGTCTTCGGTCTCGCCGAAGTCAGTTTCGCCTTGTGTCAGCTGCTTCGCGAGGTAGACAAATCCGCTCTCGTCGGTGATCGAGTTGCTCGTGTGAAGAAACACGAGTTCGGTCCACGCGCGTGCAACGAGCCCCGTTTCTTCCCGCAGTTCGCGCTGCGCGGCGGCGAGTGGCGCCTCGTCCAGCGGCGCCCCGCCCATCGGCAGTTCCCAGGAATACTCGCCGAGCGTGTAACGCTCCTGTCCGACGAGCCACGTATTGTCGTCGTCGTCGAGTGCAACGATTGCGACCGCACGGTTCTTGAAGTGCACGTGGCCATAACGGTTCTCGCCGCCGCCCGGGTTGACCACGTGATCCTCGAGCACCTCCATCCAGTCGTTCTCGTAGATGCTCCGCGACGACAACTTGCGCCAGCTCACGCCAGCACCCCCGGATGTCCAATAGCGGTCTTGAGTTTCATGGCCATTACCTGTATTCGTTGCAACTGATAATAGCGTACCGAGCCTTGATGAATTCCCCGAAAGCCAAACTCACCGAAGGCCCGGTAGGTCGCCACCTGATCGACATGACCTTGCCGATGCTGTTCGGCATCACGACGATGATGGCGCAGGCGTTCATCGACACGTACTTTCTCGGCCTGGTCGGTGATCGTGCACTGGCAGCCTACAGCTTCGGCTTCCCGATACTGATGATCGTCATGAGCGTCGCGATCGGGCTTGGTGCCGGCACTTCATCGGTCGTCGCGCGGGCGCTCGGCAAGGACGACCAGCAGCGCGCGCGGCGTCTCGCGACCGACAGCCTGATCCTGTCGTTCCTGATTACCGGTAGCGTCGCGATTGTCGGCGTGCTGACGATCAACCCGCTGTTCCGCCTGCTGGGCGCACCGGAAGACATGATCCCGATGATCCGGACGTTCATGATCATTCTCTACAGCGGTGTGCCTTTCGTGGTCGTTGGCATGGTCGGCATGAGCAGCATGCGGGCGACCGGCGATACGCGCCTGCCGAGCATGCTGATGATCGGTGGTGCCATTCTCAATGTGATACTCGATCCCATCCTGATCTTCGGCCTGGGACCACTGCCGGCACTCGGCTTGAACGGCGCGGCGACGGCCGGCTTGCTGGCCCGCGCGGCCGTATTCGCCGGCGCCCTGTACCTGATGATGGGTCGCCTCGACATGGTCAGTTTCGCGAAGCCCGACCCGGCCGAGCTCAGGAACTCCTGGGCCGACATCCTGCACGTGGGCCTGCCGGCAGCGGGTACCAACGCGATCGTGCCGGTCGGCATGGCGGTCATCACGGCAATGATCGCGCGCTTCGGTCCCGAGGCCGTGGCGGGCTTCGGCGTCGCCAGCCGCATCGAATCACTGGTACTGGTCATCTATTACGCGATGTCGTCGACGATCGGGCCGTTCGTCGGCCAGAACCTGTCGGCCGGCAAGGAGAGCCGCATCCAGGAAGCGTTGCGCCTTTGCGCCATCTTCTGCGTCGTCAGCGGCCTCGTCATCGCCACGGTGCTGGCGCTGATGTCGGGGTTCCTGCCGCGCCTGTTCAGCGACAGCCCGGACGTCATCAGCGTTGCCCGGCAGTTCCTGTGGATTGCGCCGATCAGCTACGGCGCCTACGGCATCGTCATGGTGGTCAACGCATCTTTCAATGGCCTCGGCAACCCGATGCCCGGCGTCATGATCAGCGTCACGCGCATCCTCGTGTTGTACGTGCCGCTCGCGTTCATCGGCCGTCACTTTTTCGGCGTCGCCGGTATCTTCGCGGCTTATGCCGTCGCCAACGTGTTGTCCGGGCTGCTCGGATACCTGTGGGCGAAACGCTCGGCGCACCGCCTCTCCCAGGTCGCGCTTCAACCGCCGCTGAGCCCACCCTTGCCCTGATAGCCGATGTGCATGCCGATGCCGCGGCTTGCCATGAACAACAGGAACGCCAGCCACAAGCCGTCGTTGCCCAGCGGTTGCAGCAGGTACCAGGCCGGCAGGAAGACCAGGAAGGTCGAGAACACCATGATGTTGCGCATGTCGCGGGCACGGGTCATACCCACGTAGACGCCGTCGTAAAGGAAACACCACACGGACACGAGTGGCGATGCGATCAGCCATGGCAGGTAGCGTGTGGCCGCCTCACGCACGTCGGGCAGGTCAGTCAGGATGCGGATGATGAACGAACCGGCCACCAGGTAGATCACCGTGTAGCCGACGGCGAAGATCAATGACCATTTCAGCGTCAACCTGACGGCATGGTCGAGCGCGTTCTGCCGGCGCTCGCCGACAGCTTTGCCGACCAGCGCTTCGGCCGCATGGGCGAGTCCATCGAGACCGAATGACGTCAGGTGCTGGAAATTCATAAGGACCGCGTTGGCTGCGAGAACCAGGCCGCCGAGACGCGCGCCCTGGGCCGTGATGAACGACAGCGTGAACATCAGCGCCATCGTACGCAGGAACAGGTTGGCATTGACGGCGAAAAAGGCACGGTAGGCTGACAGATTGACGAGCCGCGGGATCGGCCAGTGGCCCTCGCGGCGGCGCAGCGCCCGGATCGCGAACGCAGAACCAACAGTGAGGCCTGCGTACTCCGCGATGACCGACGCGAGCGCGACACCTTCGACTTTCATGTCCAGGCCGACTACGAACAAAAGGTCCAGCAGGATATTGGTGATGTTGATGGTCAGGAAGATGAACAGCGGAACGCGTGCGTTCTGCAGGCCGAGGAACCAGCCGATCAGGGCGAAGTTCGCGAGCGTACCGGGCGCGCTCCAGATGCGAATGAAGAAATACTCGGCGGCAAGGCGTTGTGCGTCGCCGCCATCACCGAGCAATGCCAGCGCCATATTGCCAATGGGTCGCTGCAATACGATCAGCGTCGTCGCGATCAACGTTCCGACGATCAGCGCCTGGCCCAGCGCCACGCGCAGCCCGTCGTTATCGTCGCTGCCGAAACTTTGCGCGGCGATGCCGGTCGTGCCCATGCGCAGGAAATTCATGCCCATGTAAATGAACGTGAAGATGGTCGCGCCGATCGCCACGGCGCCGAGATAGGCGGGGCTGTCGAGATGCCCGGTCACGCCGGTATCCACCATACCCAGCAGCGGCACCGAGATGTTGGACAGGATCATCGGCGCCGCTATGCGCCAAACGTCGCGGTCAGTCGGCGTACGGGTGCGTATCACCCGTCACTCATCCGAAAGCATTGACGCCTGTGAGTTCCTTGCCGACGACGAGCTGGTGAATGGTCTCGGTGCCTTCATACGTGATGACACTCTCGAGATTCAACATATGCCGAATCGGCACGTACTCGGCGCTGATACCGGCGCCACCGAGGATGTCGCGCGCATCGCGAGCGATGTCGAGTGCGGCGCGGCAGTTGTTCCACTTCGCGAGTGACACCTGTGTCGGCGACAGTTCGCCCTTGTCCTTGATGCGGCCAAGGCGCAGCGACAGCAGTTGTGCCGTCGTGATGCGGCGGCTCATGTCGGCGAGTCGAATCTGCATCGATTGCGTGTGCGAAACGGGCCGGTTGAACAGGACCCGTTCCTGCGAATACCTGAGGGCTTCGTCCAGGCAGGCCTGTGCCGCGCCGATGACGCCCCAGGTGATACCGTAGCGTGCCTGCGTCAGGCAGCTCAACGGGCCCTTCAGGCTGGATACGCCCGGCAAGACATTTTCTGCCGGGACGCGTACGTTGTTGAAGAACAGCGCACCGGTGACCGATGCGCGCAGCGAAAACTTGTTCTCGATCTCCTGCGTTTCGTAACCCGGCATGCCCTTCTCGACGAGAAAGCCTTTCACGCCCTCGTCTGTTTTCGCCCAGACGACGGCGACGTCGGCGAGCGTCGCGTTGGTGATCCACATTTTGGATCCGTTGAGAATCCAGTCATCGCCATCCCGTTTTGCGTGGGTCTTCATGTTGCCGGGGTCCGACCCGCCCTGTGGCTCGGTCAGGCCGAAGCACCCGATCGCCTCGCCCCGCGCCATCGCCGGCAACCAGCGCTGTTTCTGTTCTTCCGAACCGTATGCGTGAATCGGGAACATGACGAGGCTGCTCTGTACTGAAACGAAGCTGCGCAGGCCGCTGTCGCCGCGCTCGAGTTCCTGGCAGATCAGCCCGTAACTGACGCTGTTGAGTCCGGCACAGTCGTATCCGTCGATGGAACTGCCAAACAGGCCCAGCTCTGCCACGTCCTTGACCAGGCTCATCGGGAACGTATGTTGCTCGAAGGCTTCCCGCATCAGCGGAATGACCCTGTCGTCGACGAACCGGCCGACCGAATCCTTGACCATGACCTCGTCTTCGGTCAGTTCCGAGCGAATGTCGAAGAGATCGAGCGGATCGAGATGTTGTGCGCTCACGATAATTGTCCTGGGATATGCCAAACGGGCGTTGATTCTAGCGGTCGCCGGCACGATTTCCTAGAACGGGATCTGCAGGCGCTTGTAGATGACGGACAACAGCCAGGCCGGGCCGATCATCATCAGTTGCAGGTCCTGCCAAAGGGCCCGCAGGCGGCCCGGTCCGCGCCGGCCGAGCCACAGCCCCACGGTTCCCGCCACGAGCAGTGCGACGGACACTCCGATCGGCGGGAACCCCGAAACGGCAAGCCACAGCTGGATGGCCGCGATGCCGAGCAGGAACGGCAACATGCCGATCGCCAGCGACAGCGAGATAATGAAATAGTAGATCGCGGTCGCCATCAGGAATGCGCTGCCCCAGTTCAGCAGCGGCGAAATCTCGAAGAACTCGAGCGGTGTCGGCAAGTGCCACAGGATCCCGACCGTACCCACTACGACCATCGGCACGCCGGCCCAGTATACGAGCGGGTTATGCAGGTCACGGTGGGCCTGTTCGTAGCGCTCCAGCCAGTTTTCGATTTCGCTCATTGTGATTCCCGACCGACAGACCTGCTATTCTACACGCGGGCAAATAGTGTGACGCAGTCGTCGATTTAAAGCAGTTTTGCCGATTTCCTGAACATAAAGGCAAACATTAAGTCTCTGTTCAGGTGTACGGCGCTTACAATATGCGCCTCAATACCGTAAGCAAGAGGAAGGATCATGACTTCAAGATCAACCGGGTTCATTATCGTACTGAGCGTGCTGGCCGTTTTCGTGGCCGGCTGTGAAACGCTCGATCCCTATACGCGTGAGTCCAAGACGAGCAACGCCACAAAGGGGGCCGCGATTGGTGCGGCCGCGGGCGCCGTCGTTGGTCTTATCAGTGGTGACGACGCGGTTGAGCGCCGCCAGCACGCCCTCATCGGTGCCGGCATCGGTGCCCTGGCCGGCGGTGCGGTCGGCTACTACCAGGACAAACAGGAAGCGGAATTGCGTGCCGAACTGGAAGGTACCGGCGTCAGCGTGACCCGCATCGGCGACAACATCACGTTGAACATGCCGGGTAATGTGACGTTCGCGACCGACAGCTCCAACCTGAGCCCTGCCTTCTTCAATGTGCTGGACTCGGTCGGCAAGGTACTGGATGAGTATGACAAGACGGTCGTCGAGGTCGCCGGGTATACCGACAGCACCGGTACGGACGCCTATAACCAGGGCCTGTCGGAACGTCGCGCCCAGGCGGTTGCTCATTACCTGCAGGGTCGTGGTGTCATTCCGGAGCGCCTGCTCGTCGTCGGCATGGGTGAGAGTCGACCCGTAGCTGACAACAACACGGCGGAAGGCCGCCAGCTCAACCGTCGCGTCGAAATCACGATGGTGCCGCTGACCCGCTAGGTCTGGATGCCGGTTGGGCCGGACATTTCGCAAGCGTGACGACGGTACCTGGATAGAGGTCTCGGGTTTCGTCACGCGGCTGATTGCCGACGACGATGATGGTTCCCGCCACCAGCGGTTCGTTATCGACGTCGGCAATCGGCAAACCCTTCTGATTGCCCACAACATCGATATTGCACAACGTGTGCCGGTCGGCATGGGAGACCGCGTCCAGGTGCGCGGCATGTACGAATGGAACGATCTCGGCGGTCTCGTACACTGGACGCACAACGACCCGCTCGGCATCGATGACGGCGGGTGGATCAGGTTCCGGGGAAAAGACTACCGGTAGGACCGCCCTACCAGTCTTTCAGTGGCCAGTCGATCGGCTCCGCCGGTGGCCAGGGCAGGTCCGCATCGCCCAGCAACCGGGCAAAGTTGGGTGTCGCGTCAAGGTCCCAGGGCGCACCGCAGCGGCAGACCGTGGCATGCAGCATCAGCACCAGGTAGCCGAAGCGGGCGGCGTCGAGTTCTGCGGCAAGGGCATTTACCTGCTCCCGCCGGCCGACCTGCGCCAGTGACGTGATCGGGTACCGCCTGAGGAAGCCGCCGTTTTCGTCAATCTCCCGTAAGAGGGCAGTGGACGCTTCCGCGTTGCCGGACGCCGCGGCGAGCATGATACGTCCGAATCCGGCAAAGTCGTTGTCGCTGGCATTCTGGTCCAGGATGTCCTCGGCATCTTCGAAGCGTCGTGTCGCCAGGTAGGTCAGGAACAGCGTCTGCCACAGGCGCACATGCGGCGCCACGGCCAGGCCGCGTTCTGCAATACTGAGGGCCGCGTCGAAATTGCCCAGCATGAGTTCAGACAGCGCTGCGTTGTTCCAGCCGGAAAACAACAGCGGGTCGCATTCGATATTCCTTTGCTCGATGGTCCGTAGATCCTGCGCCTTGCCGTAAGCAAGGGATGTCACATCCATCCAGCTCGTTGCGACGCATGCGGGTTCGTCGACGATCTGCGCGAACAATGCCGGGATTTGCCGCCAGCGACCGGCAACCGTGGCGAGATCGATAGCCGCCGCCAAACGGGTTTCAGGGCCTGCCGATGTGCGGATCGCGTTCTCGAGATCGCTTTCGAATTCCCCGAAAGCGGCGTTTATTTCAGCGTCCGATACTTCGTCGTTCAGGACGTTTTCCATCAGGAAGTGCGTGTAATAGTCGGCGTGGTACATGTAGGCGCTTGCCAGGTTCGGGGCAAGCGCGAGCGCCCTGTCGAACCACTCGTTAGCCTCGACCAGCATTTCCATCTGGTCAGCCGAGCCATGCGCGCGCGCGAACAACGCCATGCCTTTCTGGTAGGCAATGAAGGCTTCCGGGTCACGCAGGCCGGCAGCGTGCATACGCTCACGCTGCTCGTTATCCATCACGACGTCGAGAGCCGTCGCAATCTTTTCGGCGATATCCGTTTGCACGCCGAACGTATCAGCGGTTTCCCGGTCGTAGTTCTCGGACCAGACGTGGAAGCCGTCGTCCGCACGAATCAGCTGCGCCGTAACGCGCAGACGATCACCATCCCGGCGCACCGAGCCTTCGACGACATGTGCAACGCCGAGTGTCTGGGCGATCTCCGGTATCGGAATGTCCTTGCCTTTGAAGTGGAACGCCGACGTGCGTGCCGTGACCAGCAACTCGGGAAGCCGGGTCAGCGAATTCAGAATTTCCTCGGTCAGGCCATCGGCGAAAAACTCGTCGTCCGGACCGCGGCTCATCGCGATGAACGGCAATACGGCGACCGACTTTTCTGCTTGCGTACTCGGGGCCGGTGTATCGGTCAGCACGAACTTGTCGACCAGCAGCACCACCACGGCGAGTGCCAGCAACAATGTCGTGGCGCGATTCAGCTTGCGGCCGGTCTCGGCAGTAATCGATGTTGTACGATCGACTTCGCGCTCGGGCTTGATACCTTCGGGCGTTATCTCGTAGGCCCAGGCAAAAACCAGCGCTATCGGCAGGCCGATGACAAGGAAGAACATCAACCCCTGCATCAGCCACGGTGGCGCCGCAATGTTGTCCAGTACGATGTCGGCCGCCTGCAGAACGAGCCAGGCGACGGCCAGGTAGGCAAGCCCGACGCGCACGACGTTGCGGCGTTTCAATTCCTCGAAGAACTGGCTCAAATGACGGACCTGCCGCGACGCTTCACAGCTGCTCAACATAGCAGAATTCAGGCCACAAAAAAGGCCGCTCGATGAGCGGCCCTGTCATTGTGTTGCCGGAACAGCCCGTGGGTCACACGGCCATCGCGTTCCTGAGCTTGTTGATGGCGTTGACCTCGATCTGGCGAATGCGTTCGGCGGAAACACCGTACTCGTCGGCCAGTTCGTGCAACGTCATCTTGTCGTCGGCCAGCCAGCGCACTTCGAGAATACGGCGACTCCGATCGTCGAGAATATTCAGCGCCGCATGCATGCGCGTCGATGCGTCGTCATTAAAGTCCGCCGTCTCGACGAGTAATGCCGGGTCGGCCGCGGGACTGGGCAGGTACGCTGCCGGTGTGAAGTTGCGCTCGTCGTCGGCATCAGGAGTCGGATCGAAGATCGCGTCGCGCGAGTGCAGCCGCTTCTCCATCTCGGTGACTTCCTTCTCGGACACACCGAGATCGTCGGCGACCGCTTTGGTTTCATCCGCGGTCAGCCATGCCAGGCTCTTCTTGGCTTTGCGCAGGTTGAAGAACAGTTTGCGTTGCGCCTTGGTCGTAGCGACCTTGACGATGCGCCAGTTCTTCAGCACGAATTCGTGAATTTCCGCGCGAATCCAGTGCACGGCGAAAGAGACGAGGCGTACGTCGTACTCGGGGTCAAAACGCTTGACGGCTTTCATCAGGCCGACGTTGCCTTCCTGGATCAGGTCCGCAAGCGGCAGGCCGTAGCCCGTATAGCCTTTCGCGATATGCACAACGAAACGCAGGTGAGCCATGACCAGGTCACGTGCAGCGTCGAGGTCACCGTCTTCGCGAAAGCGCACAGCCAGAGCCTGTTCGTCTTCCTTGGACAGCACAGGTATCCCGCCGACTGCCTGGATGTAGGCGTCGAGACTGCCGACCGGTCCCGCCAGGGCGAGATCGTGATTAGTCATTGCAACAGCTGTTGTCATCTAAGTCCTCCGTGTCGGTGAGCGATTTTAGCACTCCCATCTTTCGAGTGCTAACAAGTCCGATTAGTTCCGACCAGGGAAGAATTTAATAGCTTTAAAAAACAACAGGTTAGAATGCGCAACTTGCCGGATTATGTCAAACACCCGCTAGCGGGGCTCAATCCTGCGCATGTGGCGCGCAGCCGTGAACCAGGACGCGAACAGTCCCAGGAAGATGCCGATACCAACGATGGCCGCGCTCTCGGCCAGGCTTAACGACGCGACCGTGACATGGCTCTGGTACAGGCCGGTCAGCCGGGCCACCGGCTCCCGGAGCAGGTACATCCCGTAGTAGACCAGCGCCAGCGCCAGCAAGCCGCCGCCGGTGCCGTACCAGAACCCGGTCCACAGGAACGGCCGCCGCACGAACGCGTTGCTGGCACCGATGAGCTTCGTGACTTCGATCTCGGCGCGCCGGTTCTCTATGTCCAGGCGGATCGTGTTACCGATGATGACGATGATCGCCATGCCAAGCAGCGCGGAACCGATCGCGATGGCCTGGCGCACGATATCGAGCACGGCATGAAAGCGTTGCACCCAGGCGGTGTCGACCTGTACGAGTTCGGTCTCCGGCAGGTTGCCGATTTCCTCGTGCAGCAGGATCAGCGATGCACTGGTATTGCCCGGCCCGGGTCGCACGACCAGCGTATGCGGCAGCGGATTGTCGGGCAGCTGGTCGAGTGCTGCGCCGAATCCTGATGCCTCCTTGAAGTCGGCAAGTGCAGCATCGGCTGTGATCAGCGTGACCGTATCGACGTCGGCTCTTTGTTCGAGCAGGCGCGCCAAACCCTCTGCTTCGCTGACCGACAGGCCCTGCTTCAGGTAGACCGAAAAGTCGAGAACGTTTTCCCAGCTGCCACTGATTGCACGGGCGTTCTTGACCGCGACGCTGATCGCGGCTGGCAATGCCAGCGTCACGGCAATGACGAGGATGATCAGGAAGCTGGCAACCGGTTGTCGCGCGATGCGGCCGAGCGATGCAATGGCCGTGCTGACGTGCCGCGTGAACCAGATAGACAAGGGCCCGGCCGAACGCACCGGTGCTACAGCATCGGCATTGCGCGTTACAGCCACGGGTCCTGCTCCTCTTCCTGCAGGCGCCCGTCTTCGAGCGCAATGCGCCGGCAACCGAGACGGTCGATCAGCGAGATGTCATGGCTTGCGATCAACAGGGTTACACCGACCTCGTTGAACCGCCGGAAGATGCGCATGACCTCCAGTGACAGGTCCGGGTCGAGGTTGCCGGTAGGCTCGTCGGCGATCAGCAATTTCGGGCGCGTGACGATTGCCCGCGCAATGCCGACGCGTTGCTGTTCACCGGCGGACAGCGTCTCCGGGCTCTGCTTCTCCTTGTGCAACAGGCTGACCTGGTCGAGCGCCGCGCGTACGCGTCGGCCCGCGTCGCGATGGCTGACGCCCGCGATGATGAGCGGCAACGCAACATTGTCGAACACCCGCCGGTCGTACAGCAGCTTGTGATCCTGGAACACCATGCCGATCTGCCGGCGGTAGGCCGGGATCTTGCGGCGTTTGACGCGGCGCGTGTTCTGCCCGTCGACGACGACCTGGCCGGTGCTCGGACGCTCGATCAGTGCGATCAGTTTGAGCAGCGTGCTCTTGCCTGCGCCGGAGTGCCCGGTGACGAACACCATTTCGCCGGTATCGACAGACAGGTTGAGGCCGGACAGGGCTTCCTGTCCGCTCGGGTAGCGCTTGGTGACGTTTTCAACCTGGATCATCGGGTCAATTCGGGAGCGGGTGTGCCTGAGGATAACAAGGCATCGACGAAGTCGCTTGCAACAAACGGCTGCATGTCCTCGGCAGATTCGCCGATCCCGATGAAGCGCACCGGCACGGCCAGCTTGTCGGCTATCGCCAGCAGGATGCCGCCCTTTGCGCTGCCGTCCAGTTTGGTGACAGTAATCCCGGTGAGACCGAGTGCCTCGTGAAATTTCTCGGCCTGCACGAGTGCGTTCTGCCCCTGGCTCGCATCCAGCACCAGCATCACTTCATGGGGTGCGGCTTCGTCGCGGCGGCCGAGTACGCGCTTCACCTTGGCGAGTTCGTCCATCAGGCCGGACTGGCTTTGCAGGCGGCCTGCCGTGTCGGCGAGCAGCACGTCGACGCCCCGCGCGCGTGCGGCTTCCCAGGCATCGAAAATGACAGCGGCGGGATCGGCACCGGCCTGTTGCGCAATGACCGGAACGCTGTTGCGCTCACCCCACGCCTGCAGTTGCTCCACGGCCGCCGCCCGAAACGTGTCGCCCGCGGCGAGCATGACCGAGTGGCCCTGGTCCCTGAAGCGACGCGCGAGCTTGCCGATCGTCGTGGTCTTGCCGGCGCCGTTGACACCGACCATCAGGATGACGAATGGCCCGCCGACGTCCCTGATCTCGAGCGGCTGTTCGACCGGTGCCAGTATCTCCTGCAACGCCCGTGCGAGCGCCTTCTGCAGCGCGGCGACGTCCTTGAGTTCCTTGCGCGCCAGGCTTTTTTGCAGGTTGCCGATAATGCGCCCGGTCGTATCCACGCCGACGTCAGCCATGACGAGCAGCGATTCGAGTTCGTCGAGGACATCCTCGTCAATCTTGCCGCCCGGCGCCAGGTTGGCGAGGTCATAAGTGAGCCAGCTGTCTCCGCGATTGATGCGCGCGCGCAGCCGCTTGATGAAGCCATCGCGCTTCTCAGGCTTTTCTTTTTTGCCGAACATGGATATACGTTTCTATGCCCTTAACGAGACGACGATGGCCAGAAGAGAAAAAAAGCGCAAGTCCCCGGCGGGACGGCTGCGTATTGTAGCGGGAAACTGGCGTAGTCGTCTGTTGGATGTCGCCGACGTCGAGGGCCTGCGCCCGACATCCGAGCGCGTGCGCGAAACATTGTTCAACTGGCTGGCGCCATGCATCCACGGCGCGCGCTGCCTGGACCTGTATGCCGGCACCGGTGCACTGGGGCTCGAGGCTTTGTCGCGCGGAGCGGGCAGCGTCGTGTTCGTGGAGCGTTCGCCGGTGGCGGTCAGGCAGCTCGACGACAACGCGAAGCTCCTCGACGCTCGCGGGGTGACGGTCGTCGCCCGGGACGCGCTGGACTATCTCGCGTCCGGGGCAGGCGGGCCGTTCGATATCGTGTTTCTCGACCCGCCTTTCGCTGCCGGCTTGCTGGGTGAGTCGTGTAGACTACTGGCCGAACAGCAGCTGCTGGCCGCCGGCGGTCTCGTGTATCTCGAACTGAACCGCGCCGATACCGAGCCCGATTTGCCGGATGGCTGGCAGGTAATCAAGAACAAGACGGCAGGCAACGTTCGCTACATGCTCATCAAGGCGAATGCCTGAAAGGGAGATTCGATGGCAGTATCGGCAATGTACCCGGGCACCTTCGACCCGATCACGCTGGGTCACGAAGACTTCGTACGCCGGGCGTCCCGGCTCTACGAGAAGGTTGTCGTTGCGGTTGCCGCCGACACCGGCAGCAAACAGACGATGTTCTCGTTCGGCGAACGCGTGGCACTGGCAGCCGAGGCGCTGGCCGACATAGAGAATGTCGAAGTGACCGGCTACCGCGGCCTGACGATCGACTTTGCCGTCAACAATGATCTTGCCGTGATCGTCCGTGGCCTGCGGGCTGTGTCCGACTTCGAATACGAGTTCCAGCTTGCCAGCATGAACCGGCACCTGACGAAGAAAGTCGAGACGGCGTTCCTCACACCGACGGACAAGTACACGTTTATTTCCTCGACGCTGGTGCGCGAGGTGGCGCAACTCGGCGGCGACGTTACCGGTTTCGTATCACCAAGAGTCAACGAGGCGCTGCTGGAGAAAGTCGGCCGCGCCTGATCAGGTCTGGCAAGTCTTGCAGTAGTACGTCGATCGCTGTCCCTGGACGAAGCAGCGGATCAGTGTGTTGCAGGTGCGACAATGCTCGCCGTCACGGTCATAGACTTCGAGTTGCTGTTTGAAATAGCCCGGCTCGCCATCACCACCGTAGAAATCCCTGAGTGTCGTACCGCCGGCCCTGATGGCGCGCGCCAGGATGTCGCGGATCGCCCCGGCCAGCGCGTCGTAGCGGTGGCGGGCGATCCTGCCGGCCGCGCGCTTCGGGTTGATGCCGGCGAGAAACAGCGACTCGCTCGCATAGATGTTGCCGACCCCGACGACCACTCTTGCGTTCATGATGAATTGCTTGATGCTGACCTTGCGTCCCCGGGACTTCTGCCACAGGTACCGGCCGTCGAATTCGTCTCCCAGCGGTTCCGGACCGAGATCGGCGAGCAACGGATGGTCGAGCGGCGTCGTGCTCCAGTGAAACGAGCCGAAACGCCTGGGATCGCGAAAACGCAGGGACTTGCCGGAATCCAGGGCGATGTCGAAGTGGTCATGAACGCCGGCAGGTGATCCGGTATCGACGATAAAGACGCTGCCGGTCATGCCCAGGTGCAGGATCGCGGTACCGCCGGCGGTGTTGATCAGGAGGTACTTGGCCCGCCGGCCGACCGACTGGATCGACTGCCCGCGGAGGCGCTTTTCGATGCCGCGGGCAACCGGCCAGCGAAGGCGCCGGTCACGAATGACGACGTCGGTGATCGTCGTGTCGACGAGCCACGGCTCGATGCCGCGGCGGCTGGTTTCGACTTCAGGGAGTTCAGGCATGCAGTATTGTGGCGCACAACGCGTTCGGTGACATCCGGACAACGCCGCTCCGGCACATCCCTGTACAAAAAAAGCCCGCACACGGCGGGCTTTTACGCAGTCGCGGCCGGGGGCCGTGGCTACTTGATCTTGGCTTCCTTGTAGATCACATGCTTGCGGATCGTCGGATCGTATTTCTTCGTCTCCAACTTCTCCGGGTGCAGGCGCTTGTTCTTGGTCGCCGTGTAGTAGTGGCCGGTGCCGGCACTCGATACGAGCTTGATCTTGTCACGCATGGCGGTTCCTCCGGCGCTTAAACGCGCTGCCCATCGGCACGCAGGTCGGCGAGGACCTTCTCGATGCCGTGCTTGTCGATGATGCGGATGCCCTTGTGCGAAACCCGCAGGCGAACGAAACGCTTCTCGGATTCGACCCAGAAACGCTTGCTCTGCAAGTTCGGCAGGAAGCGACGACGTGTTCTGTTATTGGCATGGGAAACATTATTGCCCGTCTGTGGGCGCTTCCCAGTCACCTGGCAAACCTTGGACATTGCTGTAAGTCTCTGATTTTACAAAAAAGTTGCCCGCGACGGCGGGCAGCGAGCGAGACTTTATACCAGTGTCATTGGTGTATTACAAGGGCCCCCGTGCTGCAGGCCACGCCTGGCCTCAGATCAGGCCCCGACTGGCCAGCGAGGTCGCCTTCCCGTCGCCGATGATCAGGTGGTCCAGAAGGCGAATATCGACCAGTTCGAGCGCCGCTTTCAGGCGCCTCGTGATGCGCTCGTCGGCCTGGCTCGGCTCGGCGACACCCGACGGGTGATTATGCGCGAGTATCACGGCAGCGGCATTGACGGCGAGCGCTTCCTTGACGACCTCCCGGGGGTAGACCGACGTGCCGTCGATGGTGCCGCGAAACAACTCGTCGAACCGCAACACGCGGTGGCGGTTGTCGAGGAACAGGCAACAGAACAGTTCGTGCTCGAGATGGCGCATGCGGGCGTTCAGGAAAGCCTCGGTGTCGGCCGGGCTGCGGATCGCTTCGCCGTTCGGCAGCGACTCGAGATAGAAGCGGCGGGCAAGTTCCGGCAGCGCGCGTATCGTCGCGAGGCGGCCACTTCCGATGCCGGGGCAGTCGAGGATGTCATTGGGTGTGGCCGAGAGCAGCGAACGGAGGCTGCCGAAGCGCTCGAGCAACCGGGTCGCAACCGTGTGGGTCAATACCGCGGTCAGCAGTTCGACGTCGCTCCTTCGGCGCTGCCAGTCATCGTCCATGCAGGCATGTTGTGCGTCGAAGGCATGTTCTAACAAGCAAACAATCTATCGGAAATTGCCGATTTCGCGTCGCACGCGCTAAGCTCGTCGTATGAACATCGTCCTTGGAATTGCGGGTGGTATCGCAGCCTACAAGGCGCCGGATCTCGTGCGGCGCCTGCGCGAGCGCGGTGCCGAGGTGCAGATTGTCATGACGGCGTCAGCCGAGGAGTTCGTCACCGACACGACATTGCAGGCTGTGTCGGGGCGGCCGTTGCGGTCGAACCTCTGGGACAAGGAAGCCGAGGCGGCGATGAGTCATATCGAACTGGCGCGCTGGGCTGACGTAGTCCTGATCGCACCGGCCACCGCAGAAATCATGGCACGCATCGCGAGCGGCGCAGCGCCCGACCTGTTGTCGACGATCTGCCTCGCGACCGAGGCACCGATCGTGCTGGCGCCGGCGATGAACCATGTTATGTGGAGCAACCCGGCGACCCAGGCCAATCGCAAGCTGCTCGAGGAACGCGGCGTTCGTATCCTCGGGCCGGGCGTCGGCTCACAGGCCTGCGGCGAAACCGGCGCCGGAAGAATGCTCGAACCCGACGTCATCGCCGCCGCCGTCGCTGACCTCGCCGCCGACAAGGGCGAGGGCCTGCTCCAGGGCAAGACCGTTGTCGTGACCGCGGGGCCGACGCGTGAGGCGATCGACCCGGTGCGTTACATCACGAATCGCAGTTCGGGCAAGATGGGTTTCGCGATGGCAAGGGCCGCAGCGGCGCAGGGCGCGCACGTCATCCTGGTAAGCGGCCCGGTGGAACTTGCCGACCCGCCCGGCATCGATGTGCGCCGGGTGACGACCGCGAGCGAGATGTATGACGCAACCCATGCCTGTATCGACGACGCCGACATCTTTATCGCCGCGGCGGCTGTCGCCGATTACCGTCCCGCTGAAAGCCGGCCGCAGAAGATAAAGAAAGACAACGAAACGGCCAGCATCGAACTGGTGCGCTGCCCGGACATCCTCGCCTCGGTCGCGGCACTGGACGCGGCGCCGTTCACGGTCGGTTTCGCCGCAGAAACGGAGAACGTCGAAGCGTATGCTCGCGGCAAACTCGAGAACAAGAAGCTCGATTTGATCATTGCCAACCGCGTAGGTGACGATTGCGGCTTCGATCGCGACGACAACGAAGTCGCAGTGTTCTGGAAGGGTGGCGAGCGCCGTTTCCCGGAGTCACAGAAGACAGTGCTTGCCCGTGAACTCGTTGAACTCGTGGCCAATCGCTTCTATGCTGCCCGCGGTGCGGACACGCAGCCGCGACTTACCGCGCTTTCCCCCGGCGACTGAAGGACACAGGCAACTTGCGATCCATTGAACTGAAGATTCTCGACGCGCGCGTCGGCGACACGATTCCGCTGCCGCATTACGCAACGGAGGGCTCTGCCGGCCTCGATATGCGCGCGTGCATCGACGAGCCGCTGACGGTGGCACCCGGCGAGACCGTGCTCGTGCCGACCGGCCTCGCGATCCACGTTGCCGATCCCGCCCTCGCGGCTGTGTTGTTGCCGCGTTCGGGGCTGGGACACAAGCATGGGCTGGTGCTCGGCAACCTGACCGGGTTGATCGACTCCGACTACCAGGGCCAGGTATTCATTTCCTGCTGGAACCGCGGCGACAAGCCGTACGAGGTGCAGCCGGCGGAACGGATCGCGCAGATGGTGTTCGTGCCGGTCGAGCAGGTCGAATTCAAGGTGGTCGACGAGTTTGCCGACAGCGACCGCGGGGCAGGCGGGTTCGGGCACTCGGGCACGGGCTGACGGGCTAGTCTTCGATACCCTTTAAGACCTTGAAGCGTGCGATATCCGCATCGAAGCGATCGCGAATCATCTGTTCGTCAGACGCGTACTTCCTGAGGTTGCGCTGGTGCCGCTCGATGGTTGAACGGGTTTCCTGGATGTCTTCCGCCAGTGCCGGATCGATCATCGGCGCACTGGGGTTTTCGCTGTACGGTTTGTAGGCGGCCGCTTCTTCCCTGAGCGAGTTCATCAGTCGCTCGAGATTGCGCAGGTAAAGTTCGGTGACGCGTGCCTGGGCCTGGAACAGTTCGAGGCGCCGCTCGCGGTGCATTTCAATTTCCTCGACGCTGAGGTAGGTGTTCAGCAGCGCCTGGTCGGCGATGCGCTGCTGCTCCATCTGTTTCGCGCGTTCCTGTGCGAGGCGTTCGGCCTCCAGTTGTTCCGGGGTTTTCTTGCCGGCGAGGTTCTCAACAATCACGCCGTGCTCGTTGAGCACGTCCTTCGGCCGCTCGGCGTACTCGGCCGGAATGCTGTCGCCGTAAAAGACATTGCCGTCCTCGTCTTCCCAACGATAGACCTTGGCTTCCTCTGCCGCGGCCACCAGGGGCCAGAGCACGGACAGGATGTAAACGGCGATCAGATAACGCATTGCTCAAATATGCCAGTATTGCAAAATCGGTAAACGGGACTGGTTCTCGTTATGACACCTTAGTGCCCTTCGGCACCGCTGTAAAATTAGCCCAGACGTAAAAAATTCAACAAGTTAGGAGATCACGCCGTACTGCTTGCGATAGGCGAGGACGGGCTCCAGGTAGCGCTCGTATTCGCTGGATTCCTCGAGAATATCGATCAGGTCATCCAGCTGCACGATACTGATGACCGGTATTCCCAGCGATTGTTTCAGTTCCTGCACCGCCGAATACGGTCCCTGGCCCCGCTCCTGGCGATCCAGCGAGATCACCAGTCCGGCGATGTTGCCACCCGCCGTCGCAATCAGCTGGTAGGCCTCGCGCACCGCGGTACCGGCGGTAATGACGTCGTCGATGATCAGCACATCGCCCGATAGCGGCGCGCCGACGATGTTACCGCCTTCGCCATGCGCTTTGGCTTCCTTGCGATTGTACGAATACGGCACGTCGATGCCGTGATGCTCGGCGAGTGCAGCTGCCGCCAGTGCCGCCAGCGGGATACCCTTGTACGCCGGCCCGAAGAGCACATCGAAGCGGACTTCGGCTTCGGCGATTGCCGAGGCGTAAAAGCGACCGAGCTTCGCGGCAGCGTAACCGGTGTTGAACAGGCCGGCGTTGAAAAAGTAGGGGCTGACGCGCCCGGACTTCAGTGTGAATTCGCCGAAGCGCAGAACACCGAGTTCGAGCGCCAGTTCGATGAATTCGCGTTTGTAACCTCGCATGCGGTTTATCTTCCCTCGTCCCCGGCCGACTCTTCTGTATCATAGCCGCCACTCGAGCGACGATTCCGGGCCGGAACGGACCGGAGTATGACACAGGAGACAGGAATTGTTTCGCGTTATCAGTCTCAATGCCAACGGCATCCGGGCCGCCGCGCGCAAGGGCTTTTTCGACTGGCTCGGCACCCAGGATGCCGATGTCGTTTGCATCCAGGAAACCAAGGCGCAGGAGCACCAGCTGGATGACCCGGTGTTCTCACCTGACGGCTATCACTGTTTCTACGAGGATGCGAAAAAGAAGGGCTACAGTGGCACGGCCATCTATACGCGCCACGAACCCAGGAACGTCGTAAGAGGGTATGGCGACCCGGAGTTCGATGCCGAGGGACGCTACCTCGAGGTGCAACTCGGCGGCATCAGCGTGGTTTCACTGTACTTGCCATCGGGCTCGTCGGGCGACGAACGGCAGCAGGCAAAATACCGTTGCATGGATTCGTTCACCGAGCACCTGAAGAAGCTGCACCGGCGGCAATCGGAGTATGTCATTTGCGGCGACTGGAACATCGTTCACAAGGAAGAGGACATCAGGAACTGGAAGCAGAACCAGAAGACGTCGGGTTGCCTGCCGGAAGAGCGCGCGTGGCTCGACAAGGTGTTCGGCGAGTATCGGTACACCGACGCGTTCCGGACATTGCCACAGGAGCCGGAGCAATATACGTGGTGGTCGAATCGCGGCCGCGCGTGGGACAACAACGTCGGGTGGCGCATCGACTATCACGTGGTGACGCCCGGGCTCAGCGACAAGGTGCTGCGGACCGACATCTACCGGGAGCAGCGATTCTCCGATCATGCTCCGTTGACAATGGATTACGACGTCTCGTATGACGGCTGACGCAAACCTCGACCGCACACGCCGGGAGACGCTCCGTGAGGCGGTCCTGAACCGGCGCATGCTGATCTGCGTGTTCACCGGCTTTACATCGGGCCTGCCGCTGTACCTTTTGTTCCAGATGGTTCCCGGGTGGCTGCGGGTCGAGGGCGTCGGCCTCGCGGAGATCGGTTTCTTCACGCTGGTGCAATTTCCCTACACGTGGAAGTTTCTCTGGTCGCCGTTGATGGATCGCTTCACGTTGCCGTTCCTCGGGCATCGGCGCGGCTGGATGCTGGTAACCCAGGTTGCGTTGCTGGTGTCGATGGCAGTGCTGGGCTTTCTGAAGCCGGACATGTCGCTGTGGACTATCGCGTATATATCGGTCGCAGTCGCATTCTTCAGCGCGAGCCAGGACATCGTTCTCGATGCCTATCGCCGCGAACTTCTTCCCGATGTCGAACTCGGGCTCGGCAATTCGATACACGTACAGGCGTACCGGCTCTCGGGTCTCATCCCGGGAGCCCTCGGGCTGATCCTGGCCGATCATTTTCCGTGGCACATCGTGTTCATCATCGTCGCGCTGTTCGTGCTCGTGGGCATCGTGCTGACGCTGGTGATCGACGAGGCCATAGCGAATCCTTCGCCGCCGCGTACGCTGCGCGCCGCGGTCATCGAGCCGTTTCGCGACTTTATCGGCCGTTCGGGACTGGGCCCGGCACTGCTGGTGCTTGCCTTCATGTTCCTCTACAAGCTGGGCGACAACATGGCGACCGCGCTGCAGACGCCGTTCTTTATCGACACCGGCTTCACGCTGACACAGATCGGCGTCATCGCCAAGACAGGTGGTCTCACCGCCGCGATCGTCGGCGGTATCGTCGGCGGCCTGATCATGGTGAAGGTGTCGATCAACCGCGCCCTGTGGCTTTTCGGTGTCGTACAGATCGTCAGCATTCTCGGTTTTGCGGCGTTGTCGGTGGTCGGGGCCAACCCGTGGATGCTGGCATTCGCCGTCGTATTCGAATACCTGGGCGTTGGCCTGGGGACGGCGGCCCTGACAGCTTTCATCGCGCGTTCGACCAACATCGCGTTTGCCGCGACGCAACTCGCCATGTTCACGGCGCTTGCGTCGGTACCGCGAGTCTTCGCCAATGCGACGACGGGCGTCATCGTCGAGCACATTGGCTGGACCAGTTTCTTCCTGCTGTGCACGGCGCTCGCCGTGCCCGGCATGTTGCTGTTGTTCAAGGTCGCACCTTGGAGTGAGGATGCGGCGTGAGCGAGCGGGAGATCGCCATCGGCCGGGTCGACGAACTCGGTGACCCCGACTGCAGGGAGTTTTCGATCGGCGAGGGAGACTGGCCGTTTCGCGGTTTCGTCGTGCGCAAGGGCGACAGCGTTTATGCGTACCAGAACTTTTGCGTGCACGTCGGCCATCCGCTGAACTGGTCGCCCGACCGCTTCCTGACAAAGGATGGCAGCGCCATTATCTGCGCGTCGCACGGGGCGACCTATGAGATCGAATCGGGATATTGCTACGCGGGTCCGGGCTCGGGACGTTCGCTGCGAAAGGTCGACGTGGACGTGCGCGATGGCGTGATCTACGTGACCGGCCCGACCAGCATGTAACAGAACTAGAGCTTGTCGAGGAACTCGAGTGGGTCGTGAAAGCCGACCGGCATTTCCGATTCCGAGGTGCCGACATAGTCTTCGGGATCCATGTCGACCGACCCGGACCAGTCTTCCGGGGCACTGGCTTCGTTCAGCAGCAGGTCCGGCCAGCGCTCGATGTCGATCGAGTCGATCGTGCCGTCGAAGAACTGGATATCGACCGAGCCGTCTTCCTCGTCGATTGCCACAACCTCGAACAGCGCACCGTTCGGTTTGCGAAACCATTGGCCTACCACCGGGTACTGCGTCGTCATCGCACTGCTTCCTCGATAAATATCCGCCCCCTGTATCATTTATAGATCAAGGGTCGGGAAGCGCAAGACGTGGCTGCGTCTATTTATTGCGAGTAAAGCACCAGTCGGTGATGCGGTGGCCCTGTTTCAGGCCGCGGCGCTCGAACTTGGTCTGTGGACGGTCCAGCGGCTGCTCGCCATCGTGCACCCGCTTTTCGGTACAGGTGAAGCGGGCAGTGGCGGACATGACCGTGTCAATGTGCGTGGCATAGTTTGCCCAGTCCGTTGCGATGCAGAGGGTTCCGCCGGGAGCGAGGCGTTCGGCGACGAGCTCGAGAAAGGCGGGCTGCAGGATGCGTCGCTTGTGGTGCCGCTTTTTCGGCCACGGATCCGGGAAATACAGGTTCACCCGGGACAGGGCGCCCGCCGGCACCTGTACCTGCAACACTTCAATGGCGTCGTGCATGATGACCCTGAGGTTGCTGATGCCTGCCTCGCGGGCTTTTAGCAGGCAGTGCCCGACGCCGGGCTCATGCACCTCGACGCCGATGAAGTCCCGGTCGGGGTGATCAAGCGCCTGCTGCACCAGGGTTTCGCCATTGCCGAAGCCGATCTCCAGCACGACAGGCGCCTGCCTGCCGAAGATCTCGCCGAAATCGAGCGTCGCGGGTCCGAAGTCGATGCCCATCTCCGGCCACAATTCTTCCAGCGCCTTTTGCTGGGACGGCGTCATACGCCCGGCGCGCCGCACGAAGCTGCGCACAGTGCGCTGGTGTTTCCTGGGTGGCGGAAAGACGATCGGACTCGCCTTTTCCGGATGGCGGCCCTCGATCGTCGCATAGAACTCCCGGCACACCGCGAGGTCCGCATCCGGGTCTCCGGTCAGGTCCAGCCTGGGCCCGATGCCGACGCGCTTGTTACGGTAGTCGAGAAAGCCGAGGTAAACGGGGACATCCGCTCCGGACGCAATCCGGTAGAAGCCGGACTTCCATCCGGCCGTCTTCCTGCGCGTGCCTTCCGGCGCAAGGCCGAAGTAGAACGTGTCTTTCTCGGCGAACAGGTCAATCGCCTGTTGCACCGCCGAGCTGGCGCTGCCGCGATTCAGTTCGATGCCGCCGAGTGCCCGCAATAACGTGCTGAGCGGAAACCAGAACAGCGAGTGCTTCGCGAAGAAGCCGACGTCGACCTGTACGGCGACCTTGTAGACCAGCGCCCAGAAACCATCCCAGTTGGACGTGTGGGGTGCGGCGATGAAAACCGCTTTAGGGGCATCCGGTACACCGCCCACGGCAGTCCAGCCGCCGATGCGCAAAATCAGCTTCGCGAGACGCTGCAACATCAGCTTTTTCCGGGGGGCATGGCGAGGTTATTCCAAACGGGCCCGGGTGAGGGCGTCCACAATCATTGCCGTTGTCGTGTCCATGAGTTGCCCAAGGTTACCCCAACGCCGGGCTGCCATGACAAGGAATTCCGACTATGATGGTCGGTGCCGTTGAGCTGCCGCAAGGACCCGGAAACCGGTGAGAACATCAGGATGGATGAAGCGCCAGCCCTGGTTCTGGCCCGTGAAGCTGTTTTTCAAGCGGCTCAGCGGCCGCGAGCTGTGGCTGCGCCGTGACCTCCATTGCGACACGCTGGAAAGCGAGAGCTGGCGTTACGTTGCCGACGGACTCGATCAGGACTCGGTCGTGTATTCACTCGGCGTCGGTGACTCGATCGACTTTGACCTCGATATCATCCGGCGTTTCGGCCTGACCGTGCACGCTTTCGACCCGACGCCCTATGCCGGGGACTGGGTGCGGCAGCAAGCATTGCCCGGGACGTTTGTTTTCCATCCATGGGCCGCCGCGAGTGAGGATGGCAGCCTGCGGCTGTACCGCCGGGTCAATGCACGGGGCCGAAGCTCGGCAGTCATGTGGACCGCGGATCAGGACGCGGGCGACCCGGATGATTACATCGACAGTCCGGCCTACACGCTGCAGTCGATGATGGAGAAGCTCGGTCACGAGTCGGTGGATCTCGTGAAGATGGACGTCGAAGGTGCCGAGTTCGACATCCTGGACGGACTGGCGGGCATGCGTGTGCTGCCGCGCCAGCTACTGGTGGAATTCCATCATCGCTTCCCCGGCATCGGCAAACAGCGCACCGCCGACAGCATCGCAAAACTGCGGGAGCAGGGTTACCGAATTTTCGCTATTTCGGAAACCGGCCGGGAAGTCGGTTTCCTGCTGGAGCACTAGCGCGTCAGGGCAGCGCTCTGACGCCGGCAATACCGCCGGCCGCGAGCAGCGACCAGCCCAGCCAGGGTATCGATCCCAGCGTCAGTACCAGCGTGCCGGCGATGACGCCGGTGGCTGCAAGCGTCAGCCAGTAACGCTGCCGCCGTTGCATGTCGAGCTGGTGTCGGATGTGTTTGAGTTCCGGTGATTGCACGTTGAAGCGAATGCGACCCTCGGAAGCCTGCTCGCCCAGGTGGTGCAGGATCGTCGGCAGCTCGCGCAGCGCATCCCTGAGCTGTGGCAGGTTGTCGCGCACGTCCTTCAGCATTGCCCGACCGCCCACCTGTTCATCCATCCAACGCTTGAGCACCGGGTGCGCCGTCTTCCACAGGTCCAGCTGCGGATAGAGTTCGCGCCCGAGGCCCTCGATGTTGAACAGGGTCTTGTGCAGCAGGATCATCTGCGGCTGGATTTCGACATTGAAGCGTTGCGCCACGCGGAACAGCCGCATCAGCACCTGCGCGAACGAAATTTCGGCCAGCGGCTTGTTGAAGATCGGTTCGCAGACGGTGCGCACGGCAGCCTCAAGCTGGTCGACGCGGGTGCCGGGTGGTACCCACCCGGAATCCAGGTGCAATTTCGCGATGCGATGGTAGTTGCGGTCGAAGAAGGCCAGGAAGTTCTCGGCGAGATAGCGCTGGTCTTCCGGGCTGAGCGAGCCGACGATGCCGAAATCGACCGCTGCGTATTTCGGCTTCTCCGGGTCGGTGTGGATGACGAAGATATTGCCGGGATGCATGTCGGCGTGAAAAAAATTGTGGCGGAAAACCTGCGTGAAAAAGATCTCCACGCCGTTTTCGGCCAGTCGCTGGATATTCGTGCCTGCCGCGCGCAACGCCTGCATGTCGCTGATCGGCGTGCCGAATATGCGTTCCTGCACGAGGACGGTCGGGCGGCAGTAGTCCCAGTACACGTCCGGGACGTACAGCATGTCCGAGCCCTGGAAATTGCGCTTGATCTGGGCCGCATTGGCGGCCTCGCGCATCAGGTCGAGCTCGTCGAGGATCGTGTGTTCGTATTCGTCGACGACCTCCAGCGGCTTCAGCCGCTTGCCGTGCACCCAGTAGCGGTCGGCCAGGCCGGCGACCATGCGCAGCACAGCGAGATCGCGTTCGATCTGGCCCAGCACGCCGGGCCGCAGGACCTTGACGATGACCTCGGGACCGCTGCGCAGTTGCGCCGTGTGCACCTGCGCGATCGACGCAGCTGCCAGTGGTTCGGCGTCGAAGCGCTTGAACACGGCATCGACCGATTCGCCGTACGCGTCGTCCATGATCGCGATCGCCTGCTCGGCCGGGAACGGCGGTACGGCATCCTGCAACTTGGCCAGCTCGTCGGCGATGTCGGGCGGCAGCAGGTCGCGGCGCGTCGAGATGGCCTGGCCGAACTTGACGAAGATCGGGCCGAGTTCCTCGAGCGCGAGCCGAATGCGCTCACCGAGCGGCGCGGACCGGTCGCGGCGTCGCGGCGCCAGGTAGAAAAGGAAGCGCAGCGGCCGCAGCAGGTGGGTTTCCTTGATGATGTCATCGAGGCTGTACTTGACGAGCACGCGCTGGATCGCGAGCAGGCGAAAAACCGTGCGCCGCCGGGCCAACTCAGGAATCGCCCTGCAGTCGGTTGATACGTGCCGCCAGGCGGTCGACGTCGTCGCGAAGCTTGCCGACGGCATCGCCGAAGCGGTCTACCTCGTAGCGGCTGGGAACGTCACGGCTTTCTTCCTGCAGGTACTCGCGGATGTTGGCACCCATCGTCGCGCGCGCCTCGCGACTCCAGCGCCGCGCGCCACGTGCGAGTTCGCCGAGTCGATGCGCGGCAACGTCGCCGACGATGGCCGAGAGTTCCTCCTCGAGATCGGGTTTTGCCAGCGCCAGCAGTTTCTGGAAGTCCCCGGCAAGTTGCACGTCACCGGAGATGTCCAGCGAACCCTGCCGCAGTGCCTCGGTGCCGGGCGCGCCGGCCATGCGGGCCAGTGTCAGCAGCGAGCCGCTGATCAGGACATCCGGCTCGTCGTCCGAGTCGATCGCAAGCTCGAGCGCATCTTCATGTACATGGAAATAGGCAGCCAGCGCCGTGTCCCGTACACGAACTGCGATCGTCGTGCCGGCGAGCGCCCTGCAGATTTCTCGTGCCGGCGTGGTCGCACGAATATTGCGATTGAGCAGGTTGGCAACAGGGCGCAGTGCGACTTCCAGCGGGTCCATCGGGTGTCAGACCCGGTAGCCGATGTGCAGTGCGACGATGCCCGCTGCGAGGTTGTGGTAGCGGCAGCGCTCGAAACCGGCATCTTCCATCATCGATTTCAGCGTCTCCTGGTCGGGGTGCATGCGAATCGACTCGGCAAGGTACTGGTAGCTGTCCGCGTCTTTCGCAACCAGTTTGCCGAGCGTCGGCAGGACCTTGAAAGAGTACAGGTCGTAGGCCGGCTTGATGGCCTTGTTGGGCGACGAGAATTCGAGAATCAGGAGTTTGCCGCCGACTTTCAGCGTGCGGTACATCGAAGCGAGGGCTGCGCGCTGGTCGGTTACGTTGCGCAGGCCGAACGCGATGCTGATGCAGTCGAAGGTCTCGTCGGCGAACGGCAATTGCTGCGCGTCGACCTGGGCGATTGACAGGTTGCCGGAAACGCCGGCATCGACCAGCCGTGTCCGGCCCTGTTGCAGCATCGCGGCGTTGATATCGGCGAGCACGACGTGGCCGTCGCGGCCGACCTTGCGGCAGAAAGCGCGAGCCAGGTCGCCGGTACCGCCTGCAAGGTCCAGCACGACATTGCCCGGTCGCAGCGCGGCCTGGTCGACCGTGTAGCGTTTCCACAAGCGGTGCAGCCCCGCCGACATCAGGTCGTTCATGATGTCGTAGCGGCTGGCGACCGAATCGAATACGTCACGAACCATGCCGGCCTTTTCCCCGGCCTGCACGGACTGGTAGCCGAAATGCGTCGTGTCGTCAGTATTCTGCGGCTTGCTCATGGCACTCACCATTCTTCGGGGCCCGATTCTAGAGGATGTAGCGGCTCAGGTCCTCATTCTGCGACAGCTCGGCCAGGTGATCGTCGACGTAGGCCGCATCGACCGTGAGCGTCGTGCCACCCTTGTCCGAGGCCTCGAACGAAACCGTCTCGAGCAGCCTCTCCATGACCGTGTGCAGGCGCCGTGCACCGATGTTCTCGGTGTTCTCGTTGACGTGGAAGGCCACCTCGGCGACGCGCCGCACGCCGTCGTCGGTGAAGTCGAGCGTCACATCCTCGGTGCCCAGCAACGCGGCGTACTGGGTCGTCAGCGAGGCGTCGGGCTCGGTCAGGATGCGCACGAAATCATCCGTGCTCAACGATTTCAGCTCCACGCGTATTGGGAACCGGCCCTGCAGCTCCGGGATCAGGTCCGACGGTTTGGACACGTTGAACGCGCCCGAGGCGATGAACAGGATGTGATCGGTCCTGACCATGCCGTACTTGGTGTTGACCGTCGATCCCTCGACGATCGGCAGCAGGTCGCGCTGCACGCCTTCGCGGGATACATCCGCGCCCTGGGTTTCGGAGCGGCGCGCAACCTTGTCGATCTCGTCGAGGAACACGATGCCCTGTTGCTCGACGGCGCCAAGCGCCTTCGCCTTCAGTTCCTCTTCGTCGACCATCTTCGCCGCTTCCTCATCCGTCAGCAGGCGAAAGGCCTCCCTGACCTTGAGCTTGCGAGTACGGCTGCGGTTGCCGCCGAGGTTCTGGAACATGCCCTGTAACTGGCTGGTCATTTCCTCCATGCCCGGCGGGGCCATGATCTCGACGCCCAGCGGCATGCCCTGGATATCGACCTCGATTTCCTTGTCGTCGAGCGCGCCCTCGCGCAGCATCTTGCGGAATTTCTGCCGGGTATCGCTCTTGTCCGCCGGAGGCGGTGTCTCGTTGGTGAAGCCGGCAGAGCGCGTCGGCCTCGGCAGCAGCGCATCCAGGATGCGTTCCTCGGCCGCGTCCTCGGCCCGGTAGCGGACCTTCGACATCGCTTCTTCGCGAATCATCTTGACGGCGACGTCCATCAGGTCGCGGATGATGCTGTCGACCTCGCGGCCGACATAGCCCACTTCGGTGAATTTCGTCGCCTCCACCTTGATGAACGGCGCTTTCGCGAGGCGCGCGAGGCGCCGCGAAATCTCGGTCTTGCCGACGCCGGTCGGACCGATCATCAGGATGTTCTTGGGCGTGATCTCGCTCTGCAGCGGTTCGCCGACCTGCACGCGGCGCCAGCGATTGCGCAGCGCTATGGCGACAGCGCGCTTGGCGTCATCCTGGCCGATGATGTGCTTGTCCAGTTCCTGGACGATTTCTCTGGGGGTCATTTGGGACATGGGGTCTGTCGCGGCCGGGGCCGCTCCTACAATTCTTCGATGACGAAGTTGTGATTGGTGAAAACGCAAATGTCGCCGGCGATGCCAAGCGCTTTTTCGACGATGTCACGTGCTTCGAGGTCGGTATTCTCGAGGAGCGCCTTCGCGGCCGCCTGTGCAAACGGCCCGCCCGAACCGATCGCCATCAGGTCGTCCTCGGGTTCGATGACGTCGCCGTTACCGGAAATGATGAATGAGCTTTCCTTGTCGGCCACGCACAGCAGGGCCTCGAGACGGCGCAGGCGGCGGTCGGTACGCCAGTCTTTCGCCAGTTCGATGGCGGCGCGGGTCAGGTTGCCGTACTGCTCGAGCTTCTTTTCGAACAGCTCGAACAATGTGAATGCGTCGGCGGTGCCGCCGGCGAAGCCGGCGATAACGCGGCCGCCGGCCAGCGGCCTGACCTTTTTTGCATTGCCCTTCATGATCGTGTTGCCCATGCTGACCTGGCCGTCGCCGCCAATCGCGACCTTGCCATTGCGGCGCAGCGAGACAATGGTCGTGCCTCGAAATTGTTCCATGGATTGATTCCTGGTGGTTCGTTCGCGGCCAGGGGCCGCTCCTGCAAATGGCTCCGGGCCGCGCCTACTTGTCTCTGTTCTTACGGGCCCGCGGATGGGTTTGGTCGTAGATTTGGGCAAGATGCTGGAAATCAAGGTGGGTGTAGACCTGCGTCGTCGAGATGTTCGCGTGGCCGAGCAGTTCCTGCACCCCGCGCAGGTCGTGGCTGGACTCCAGCAGGTGCGTGGCGAAGGAATGCCGGAACAGGTGCGGATAGACATTGGTGTCGATCCCCTGGCGTTTGGCCCAGTGGGTTACGCGTGCCTGGACCGAGCGTGGGCTGATGCGGGTGCCCCGGTTGCTGACGAACAGTGCGGGTTCGTCAGCGCCGGCCAGTTCACTGCGCGACACGTGCCACTGTTCCAGTGCCTTCAGCGCATGCCGGCCGACCGGGACGATGCGATCCTTGTTGCCCTTGCCGGTGACGCGGACCGTGGCGTCGTGGATGTCGACGTCGCCGCAGTCGAGATCGATGAGTTCTGCGAGCCTTAGGCCGGATGAATACAACAGTTCGAGTATCGCCCGGTCCCTGTCGACCAGGGCGCCTTCGCCCGGGATGTCGAGCAGGCGGCCCATGCGGTCGGCGTCGAGATTGCCGGGCAGGCGCTTCTTCGCCTTGGGCGACGACACCCCGGTCACCGGATTCTTGCTGACGAGCTTTTCGCGCATCAGGTAGCGGAAGAAAGTGCGTGCCGCGGACAGGCGGCGCTGGATGCTGCGCGCGCCGAGCCCGTTGCGATAACAGGAGGCTGAAAAGGCGCGCAGGTGTTCGCTGTCGACGACGGTCCAGTCGGTCACTTCCGATTTCGCGCACCAGGCAGCAAGCGCGTCGAGGTCCCGCCGGTAGTTCTTGCACGTCAACGGCGACAGGCGACGTTCCAGTTCGAGGTGGCGGATGAAGCGATCGATCCAGCCGGCGTCATTCACGGCATGCGCCTCAGAAGCGTTTCAGCGATCCTGCAACCAGGTCACCAAGGCGGGTCAGGAAATCGATGCTCATTCCCGGGTGGAAGCGCGCCGAATCGCGGCTGCCGACAGCGAGAAACCCGATCTGCGCGCCATCGCCAAGCGGCACCAGTGCCGTCGAGCCGATGTCCAGCGCATCACCGCGATACAGGAAATCGCGTTGCGAGTCGCGAATCTGGCCGCAACGTGCACTGCTGCCGTTGAGAAATGTTTCGAACGGCTTCAGCGACGGGTCGCGCCGGTCGACGACGCGGAAGAAGCGGCCGGCCGCGATGTCTTCGAAGGCCTCCGGATCGCCGAACACGACGAGTACGGCCTGGTCGGCGCCAAAGCCGCTGCGCATGGCCTCCTCGATTGCCGCGACGGTCTTGCCGAGATCGGGAGCGGCGAGCAACTGCATGCAGAGCTCGTGAATCTTGGCGGACAGGATGTCGTTCGCGCGGGCGACCTCGATCAGGTCCTTCAACTTGCGCTCGAGCTTGATCTCCTTCTGGCGCAGCATCGAGACCTGGCGTTCGACCAGGGACACGGCACCACCCGAGGCATGCGGCAGGTGCAGGGAACTGAGCAGCGTCGCGTGACTCTCGAAAAAGTCCGGGTGGGTCGCGAGGTAATCGTGCACCGCCTGTTCTGACAGTTCGTCATCGACAAAGTCAGATTTGCGTTGTGTGCTCATAGATCGAAGTGTCCTTCAGAGATCAACTCAGCGTTGCCCGTCAACCAGACGGGATCCGTGCCGCCGGGCCAGCTTACCACGACTTGCCCGCCGGGCAGTTGTACCGTGACATCGTCGTCGAGGAGGCCCAGCTGGCGCCCGGCGACAACCGCGGCGCAAGCGCCGGTGCCGCAGGCTTCAGTTTCGCCGACGCCCCGCTCGTGTACCCGCAGGTCGATGTGGCGGCGGTCCAGTACGTGCATGAAACCGACGTTGCAACGCTCGGGGAAGCGCTCGTGGACCTCGATTGCGGCGCCGAGGCTCTCCACCGGAGCAGTGGCGACGTCATCAACCTGCAGAACGCAGTGTGGGTTGCCCATCGACAGCACTGCCACCTCGTATTGCGTGCCACCGACGTCGAGCGAATACAGGGGTTGCCGGGCCGCGGCAACGAACGGAACCTTGCGGGGTGCGAAGCGGGGTACCCCCATGCTGACAGAGACCGAGCCGTCTTCACTGACGCGGGCCTCGATCGGTCCGCTGGGGCTTTGCAGCCGTATCTCGGGCCCCTGCTCACCGGAGAGCAGCCACGCAACGCAGCGCACACCGTTACCACATTGCTCGACTTCGGAGCCATCGGCGTTGAAAACCCGGTATTGCGCAACGTATTGCGCATCGTCCGCGGCGTCGATCCACATCAACTGGTCGAAGCCCGGTCCGGTCGCAACATTGCCGAGTTCGCGAATCCTGTCGGGACCCGGAGGCGCAAGCGCACCCCGCCGCTGGTCGACGACGAGAATCCTGTTTCCCGTGCCATGCATTTTTTGGTAGGCGACTTTCATAAACGCGGTTCTGCGACCGAAAAAACTGCTGGATGGACTTTTGATGTGGGCCTATGTAGTTTACATAAACTGCTAAACCAATCTAACAACATTGCCCTTGGAGAGCGTCATGCGGCACATAATGGTTCTGAATGCGAAGGGTGGATGCGGCAAGAGCACCCTCGCGACAAATATTGCATCCTACTTCGCAAACGAGGGCGCGAGCGTCGCCCTGGCCGACTACGATCCGCAGCGATCCAGCCTCGACTGGCTGGAGCGTCGCCCCGCGGACCGGCCGGAGATTTTCGCCGTCGCAGGCTTCGAGGACGGTTTGCGGCGCGCCCCGCGCACGGCCGACATCCTGGTGATCGACGCGCCGGCCCGGTCACACGGGGCCGAGCTGACCGACCTCGTGAACCATGCAGAAACCATCGTCGTGCCGGTATTGCCGTCAACGATCGACATGCAGGCAACAAGCACCTTTCTCAACGAGCTGAAAGCCGTCGGCAAGGTCCAGCGCAAGCAGGCAAGGATTGCCACCGTGGCGAACCGGGTGCGCGACAACACGCTCATTTTCGACGACCTCGATGAGTACCTGACGACCGCCAAGGTGCCTTACGTGGCGGCACTTCGTGAAGCGCAGAACTATGTCCGTGCGTATACGCGTGGCCTCGGTATTTTCGAGTTGCCCGAGTACCTGGCCTGGCCGGACTGGGACGAGTGGGAGCCGCTCACGGCGTGGCTGCGGAGCAAGCGATCGCAGCCCTGATACCGTCCTCGGCGCGCGCGTAACGGAGCTCGACCCCGAGCTTTTCGCGCATCTTCGTCGTATCGACGATACGGGATTCCGACAGGAACGACAGGCGCATCGGTGAAAACTGCTGCGCCGCTTCTGCGCGCGTAATCGTCGGTGGCTCGGGCAGCCCGGCCTGTCGCGCGACCTCCGCGGTAAACCAGGTCGAGCTTCGGTGATCCCCGTCGCCGACGTTGTAGATGCCCGGCGGCACGTCGGCAGACAGTGCGCTGAGGCAGCAGCTGGCGAGATCGTCGACGTGAATGCGGTTGCCCGGATTCGCGTCTTCCTCGCCGAGCATTGGCGTGCCGGCCGCAATCCGGTCCAGGCCCAGCCGCCCCGGACCATAGATGCCGGGGACACGCAGGATGACGACTTCGGTCGCGTGCCGGCTCGCCCAGGCATCGAGCAGGGTCTCGGCGGCGACGCGTTGTGCCGACCGCTCGTTACCCGGGTTGACCGGGCTGTCCTCGGTCACCCGCCGGCCCTCGCAGTCACCGTACACGCCGGTCGTGCTGATATAGACGAAGCGCCGCGGAGGGGGCTCCAGCAATTCGAGATAACGTAAGAGCCGCGCGTCCGTGTCGGTCCCGGCAGGCGCCACCGTGTATATGACCCTGTAGGCACCGGGTAACGCCAGCGGCAGGGACTCGTCAGTATCGATGTCGAACAGGTGGAAAGGCTGCGTGGTTTCGATCGGGGAGCGGCTGAGACCAACGGCCGCATCCGCCGGCAGGCGCTCCAGTATGCGGCTGCCCGTGTAACCGGTCCCGGTGACAAGCGTCAGCATCGCCGGGCGGCTCAGTCCCTGTCGGCCCGCATGTGCGTGATCGCGGGTAACGGCTCCGCCCCGAGCATGCCCAGGCCATCACGATAGGCCGCCGCCGCGGCGTCTCCTTCGCCCATCTGGTTCAGCAGGTTGCCATACTCGCGGTATGCCTCGGGCGTCGGCCGCAGGCTGATGACCGTCTCGAGATAACTGCGGGCCTTGCCCCACAGCTCGTTGCGAAGGCACAGGCGTGCGGCGGCAAGTAACAGGTCCGGGTCCTCGCTGTGGTCCCTGAGCCAGCCTTCCGCTCGTTTCAGTTGCCGGGTCGTGTCACCCGAGTCGACCAGCCCGTAGAGGCGAACCAGCGGCGAGCGCCAGTTTTTCTTCAGCGAGGCGGCCAGTTCCTTTTCAACGCGCGCATCGAGCCCGGCTCGCAACAGGCCCTGGTAATAGGCTTCCAGCAAGGTCAGGTCCGCGCGGTGCGCCCGCGGGACCGCGCTCCAGGCAGCCTCGACTTCGGCCTCATTGGCAGCCCTGTCCAGCGCTTCCCTGCTGACGCGGATGCTCCAGCGATCGAGCGTTGCCGACTTGATCTGGCCGTGTTTTTGCAGCCGCGGCAGGAGTTCGCCAAGCGAATCCCAATCCTCGAGTTCGTAGTAGAGGCGCCCGAGCAGCGTCAGCACCTGGGCATGATCCTTCGAGTTTTCCTCGACTCGTCGCAGCGTCGCGAGCGCCTGCTCGTTGTTGCCGCGATCGAGCTGGAACTCGGCTTGCGTCAGCAGCACGGCATTGGCGGCTTCCGGTGTTTCCTTGTAAGCGAGGCGCAGCCATTCGTCGCGCCGCTCGTCGTTGCCCTGCAAGTGCGCCGCGCGGGCGGCCTGCAGGTAATTGAATAGCGGCGTGTCGCTGGTGCTTGCGGCGCGACCGAGCATCTTCTCGCCGCGGGCGAGGTTGCCCTCGGCGACGGCGATCATGCCGCGCATCATCTTCTCCCCTGAGCGCGCTGACCGGTAGCGGCCGGCCGCCTCGCCGAGACGCCGTGGCGCCGCTATGATCTTGCGTACGAGCCAGATCAGCGCCAGCAGCGCGATCACCAGTCCGAGCAGGACCGGGAAGGACATCTCCAGCACGTAGCCGAAAACGCTGATTAACACATAGCCCGGGTCGGCAAGCAGGAAGTGCGCCGCGAACGCGCTCGCGAACAGCACGAAGACGACAATGACGCCGAATTTCATTGGGCGCTCTCGTTGAGCGTCCGGTACTGCCGCAACAGGCGCAGTGACTCGGAGATGTCTGGCGGCGTGCTCGTGACCACGTCGTCGCGGACTTCGGCAAGTGTCTCGAGCGCGCTCCTGACCGGCGCGCTGCCGGTATCGAAATACGCAGTCAGAAGGCTGCTCGTGTCATCGAGAATCTGCCGGAAGACGTCCTGTTCGCCGCGCAGCAGCGCGAGCTGCGCCGCCTGCAGTTGCAGCGCGACATTGTTGCGCAGGAAGAAAGCAGCGTCCGGTGTTACCAGCGTGAGCTCGGCCTGCTCGGGCGGCGTGACCTTGACCAGCCCGGAGAGGGCGTTCTTGACCGACGCCCAGGCGCGCTCGAAGCCGTTCATGTCCGGATCGACCACGTTGGCATCCTCGTCGTTCTTTGCGTCGAGGCTGGCGAGTGGCAGTGTGTCGGCGACATGCGCCAGGCTCGACAGCGTCAGCACGGTGCCCGCGATGTCGGGCTTTTCCATCGCGTCGAGGGCGGCAAGCTCATCGGCAAGGGCACGCCGGACTTCGAGTAGCGCCGGGTCGGCAAGCTGCGCAATCCGCTCATCGGCCATGCGCATCGCGAGCGTCGCGAGCTCCGGGTTGCTGGCCAGCTGCAGCTGGGCGTTGCCGATTTGCATGTAGTACTCGGCTTCCGCCAGCAGCCACGTATTTCGTGCCCCCTCCGAGATGCCAGCCAGTGAGGCGACCGAGTCTTCCAGGGTCGCGACCCGACCCGGCAGCGAGATCACCGGCCGCAGGCTGTCGTCGAGGTCCCGTCGCAGCACGTCGACCGCGGTCGCGACGTCGGCATTCCCGCTACTTGCGGCATCGATCGATGCCTGCAGGTCGGACAGCACTTCGCGGGAGGCGTCCAGCCGCTCGTCGAGTTGTGCAATGCTGTCGGCAGTACTGGTATCGGCCGCGGCACGCCAGTTGGTCCAGGTCGTGTAGCCGACGGCGGCCAGAGCCACGACCGACAGCAATATGGCCAGCAACGCAACGCCGTTACCGGGGCGCTTTGCCGGCGCTTCCGGCTGCGGGGCGTCCCCGCTCGGCCCGGGCTCTGCTTCGGGAGTCGCCTCGACTGTCTCGGCCGGTTCGGCCACGGTCCCGTCTTCGGGACGCTCGTCTTCTGGTCTTTCGCTCATTGCGCTGTTCCGGTGTCGGATAGGTGATGCGCGATGATCGCCTGGACCATGTCGCGCGCCTGGGGGCCCGCCGCCAGTATGGGCCTGGATTCAGGGTACCGGTTAAGGACCTCTTTTATCACACGATCGGCCGGGGTCACCAGTGTGGTTGATACGAGCCGTTCGGAGCAGGCATCGGGCAGCAATGCGACGAGGTTGTCGAAGGACTGGTTGCTCATCGCGACGACATAGTTGATGTCGCCCCGCGCCCAGTCGGCCTCGAGCGCACCTCGTGTTGCGTCGCTGATGTCCGGGCGGCGGCGCTCATACACCTCGAGGTAGTGCACGTCGGCACCGCGCGCGGCCAGTTCTTCGGCCAGCAGCCCGCGGCCGCTCGTGCCGCGAATGATTCGCACCCGCTTGCCATGCACCTCGGCCAGCGATGCTTCGCCGAGCAGGTGTTCGCTGTCGAACCCGCTGGCCGGCCGGATGTCGACCTTGCGACCGGCAGCCTCGACAGCCTCCGCCGTCGCCGGACCGATGACCGCGATCTTGCTGTCCCCGGTGTATGCAATGCCGTGCTCCACGGCGTTGCGGCTGACGAAAATCGTGACGTCGGGCTCCGGCAGCGCGGCGGCTGCCGCGGCAACCCGGGCGGTGTCGAGCGGTGCGATTTCGATCACCGGGAACAGGATTGCGCGGCCTGCTTCCTGTTCAATCGCCGCGATCAGTTCGCCGGCCTGCGCGCGTGGCCGGGTGACGAGCACGCCGACGCCCTGCAACCTGCCTTCAGGCATGCGCTGCACCGGCTGCTTCGAGTAATTCGCGCGCACCGCTGGCAAGCAGGCGCTGTGCCAGCGCGTCGCCAAGTTGTTCGGCATCGCTGGCGCTGCCGGTTAACCGGTCGCGAATGTGTTCGCTGCCATCGGGCAGCGCGACCAGCGCCGTGATCTCGAGAGCATCCCTGTCGAGCCTGGCGTAGGTTGCCACCGGCGACTGGCAGCTCGCCTGCAGGGTCCGGGCAATGGCTCTTTCCGCCAGCGTCGTCTGCACCGTTGCCGTGTGATTGAGTTTGGCAAGTACTTTGCGCAGCGCAACGTTGTCACTGAGACACTCGATACCGACGACGCCCTGCGCCGCGGCCGGCAGCATCTGCTCGGGCGTGAACTGCTGGCTGATGTGCTGCTGGAGTTCGAGCCGTTCCAGCCCGGCGGCCGCGAGAATGATGGCGTCATAGTCGCCGTTCTCGAGCTTTTTGAGACGCGTGTTGACGTTGCCGCGCAACGGCTCGATGCGCAGGTCCGGCCGCATCATCTTCAGCTGTGCCTGGCGGCGCAGGCTCGAACTGCCGACCAGCGCCCCTTCGGCAAGGTCGGCGAACTGTGTGCCGTGCGGCGAGACCAGCGCATCGGCGTGGTTCGCCCGTTCCAGCAGAGCGGCAATACAGAAGCCCTCGGGCATCTCGGCCGGTACGTCCTTCATCGAGTGCACGGCGATGTCGGCTTCCTGCTGCTGCATCGCGACCTCGAGTTCCTTGATGAACAGGCCCTTGCCACCGATCTTTTGCAGACTGCGATCCAGGATTTCGTCACCCCGCGTCGACAGGGGCACCAGTTCGATACCGTCGACCTCGGGCAATTGCCGCAGCAAGTCGGCGACGTGTTCGGCCTGCCACAGCGCGAGTGCGCTCTTGCGCGTTGCGATACGGATTTTCAACGTGGACTACACTCCTTTCAGGCGTCGGCGGGCTTCGGCGACGTGCCGGCGGCTGATTATCAGCTCTTTGTCACCGACATGCGAGCCGTCACGCAACACGACGCGGGTCTTGCCATTCGCTGTCTTCTCGAGGCGCTCGATGCGGTCCACGGCGATCAGGGCACCGCGATGGATACGCACGAACGCATCGCCGAATTCTGCCTCGAGCGACTTCAACGAGTCGTCGATCAGGTTTTCGCCATGGTCGTGATCCACCGTGACATATTTCTGATCCGCACGAAAACGCCATACCTCGCCGATGGGAATCAGGCGCAGCTCCCCGTGAATGCGGGCGCAGACGTGCTTGCGGCGGGTTTCGATGTGTGCCGCCTCTGCCGCCTCGGCCAGCGCGGACGGCGCCAGGCGCGATGCCTGTTGCAGGGCGCCGGTCAGCCGTGACCGGCGCACCGGTTTCAGCACGTAGCCAATGGCACGCGCTTCGAAGGCGTCGATCGCATACTCGTCGTATGCTGTCGTGAACACGACGGCTGGCGGTGGTTCCAGCCGATGCATGTGGTGCGCAGCCTCGATCCCGTCCATGCCCGGCATGCGGATATCGAGCAGCACGATGTCCGGTGACAGTTCGGTGGCGAGCTTCACGGCCTCGCGTCCGTTGGCCGCTTCGCCGACAACCTCGAAATCGTCTTCGTCATCCAGTATCTGCCGCAGGCGCTCGCGGGCAGGCTGTTCATCGTCGACGATCAGGACTTTCACTCTGCTGTCTCGTCCGCCGGGAAACGTATCGAAACCCGGTACCGGTCGTCACCGCTGTCGATATTCACCGATGCCCGGTTGCCGTAGGCCAGTTCGAATCGCTGGCGAATATTACTCATCGCCATCTTGTTGCCGTCCTTGCTCCGTGCCTTGCCCGGTGCCACCGGGTTCGATACCGAAATCTCGAGGTACTTGCCATCGCGTTTGCCGGTCACGAGTACTTCGCCGCCTTCGGGCAGCAACTCGATGCCGTGGTAGATGGCGTTTTCGAGCAGCGGCTGCACCGTCAGGCTCGGGATCCGCGCCCTCATCGGCAGTTCGCCGATATCCCAGCGGACCCTGAGGCGATCACCGAGGCGCAGTTTCTCGATGCGCTGGTATATCGCGGCGACCTCGAGTTCCTCTTTCAAACTTGTCTGGTTCCTGGCGCTGCTGAGGCTCACGCGCAACAGGTCGGAGAGATCTTCGACCGCTTCTTCGGCCTGGCGTGGATCGGTGCGTGTCAGCGAGGCGATCGTATTCATACTGTTGAACAGGAAATGCGGGCGTATCAACGCTTGCAATGCGCTGATCCGCGCTTCGGCCTCGAGCACGATACTGCGGCGCCATTCGCTGGAGACATACAGATAGCGCATGGCCAGCGCAATGAAAATGGAACTGATCGCGAAGGTCCGCGCGATGAACAACAGGTGGCTGTCATCGATGATGGCCGCCTGCCCGAAGATGCGGGTGAGTTGCCAGGATGCCTCCGCGACAACCAGGCACACCACTTCCAGGATGACGAAACTGATAACGAAGGCCCGCATACGCCCGGCACTGGCGAGGCGCGCCTGCAAGCGGCACATGACGGCGGTGCCCAGCAGTGCGAGCCAGAGCACGAAGAAAGAGGTCTTCGACAACGACAGCAGGAACTGGCCATCCGGTCCGTGTGCCGCCAGTGTCAGTACGATGGCAACCAGCTCGGCGACCAGTACGACAATGAACAGGGTACCTGCCGAGCAGAAGTCGGGCAGGTATACCTGGGTGTCGTGATTGCCTGGCTTGGGAGTTGCGGTCAAACGATCGCTCCAGCAACGTCTGCGGGCATTGTAGCGCCCGCTGCCCCTTGCCGCTCGCCTCTGCCCCGAATCAGTTGCAGTTTTCGGCGATCAGTTCTTCGGTGCGTGCGCGCGCCTCGGCAGTCTGCGCTTCGTCGAGGTAGACGCGTTCGCCGTTGTCGTCGGTACGATACAGGCGCTGGGATTCGAGGTAACTCTGCAGGCGAGCCCGGTAAGACTCGCAACGTTGCGCGCGCGCTTCTTCTTCGGCCGCGGCCTCGGCGGCTTCGAGTTCTGCTTCTTCTTCGGCGGCGCGCTCTTCTTCGCGAGCAGCACGGGCCTTGTTACTGGCGTCGACGCGATTCTGTACCGCGCTCTGGCTGGTGCGGGAGTAGGAAATGTCGAGACGTTCCTCGGTGGACGCGCCACTCGGGCGGTCTTCGTAATAGACGTTGCCCTCGTCGTCGACCCACTTGTAAATCTCGTTGGCGAGTGCACCGTTGCACACGGTGACCGCCATTGCGGCACAGGCTATCAACCATCGTTTGCCTTGCATAATTCCCTTCCCGTCAGCACGTTCCCGACGCAGTCGCCAATCAATGATTTATTGAATCACGGCACTGGCCACCTTGCCGTGACAACCATCACAAGGGAAGGTGGGCAGTGGTACCGAACCGTCATTATGACAAATTCGGCACCACCACCCGGGGGGATTGTTAATCGGAGGCCGAGAATTCCGGATAGGCCTCGAGACCGCATTCGCTGATGTCGACGCCCTCGTACTCCTCTTCCTCGGAGACACGCAGGCCGACGGTTTTCTTGATCACGAACCAGACGGCGAGGCTCGCCAGGAAAGTCCAGAAAAAGATCGATGCGATACCGACAACCTGGCCGACCAGGGAGGCGTCACCATTGTTGAACAGCACCGCGAGAACGCCCCAGATGCCGACGACCCCGTGCACCGAGATGGCGCCAACCGGATCATCGATCTTCACTTTGTCGAGCATCACGATCGAGACGACGACCAGCAGGCCGCCGACTGCGCCGATCAGCGTGGCCGACAGTGGTGCTGGCGACAACGGGTCCGCCGTGATGGCAACGAGGCCTGCGAGCGCGCCGTTCAACGCCATCGTCAGGTCAGCCTTGCCGAACCAGAAGCGGGACAGCAACAGCGCGAACACGAGACCGCCGGCAGCCGCCATGTTGGTGTTGACGAACACCAGTGCGACCGCGTTGGCCTCGCCGACATCGGAAACCTTGAGTTCCGAACCGCCGTTGAAGCCGAACCAGCCGAGCCACAGGATCAGCGTGCCGAGCGCGGCCAGCGGCAGGTTGCAGCCGGGAATCGCGTTGACCTCGCCATTCGGGCCGTACTTGCCCTTGCGCGCGCCGAGCACGATGACGCCCGCCAGGGCCGCGGCTGCGCCGCACAGGTGGACCGTGCCGGAGCCGGCGAAGTCGAAGTAGCCGAAGTTTTCCGTCAGGAATCCGCCACCCCAGTTCCAGAAACCCTGGACCGGGTAGATGACGGCAGTCAGCACGACGGCGAAGCCGAAGAACGACCACAGCTTCATGCGTTCGGCAACGGCACCCGAGACGATCGACATCGCGGTCGCAACGAACACGACCTGGAAAAAGAAGTCGGACAGGTTCGAGTAGTAGGTTTCGCCGCCACTGGCTATGACGTCGACGGCCGCATTGTCGCTTGCCGTCAGCAGACCACTGCCCAGCGTCGACAGGCTCTGGAACATGCCTCCGGCAAAATCGCCGGGATACATGATCGTGTAGCCGCAGAGCATGAACATGATGCAGGCAATCGAGTACAGCCCGACGTTCTTGGTCAGGATTTCGGCCGTGTTCTTGGCACGCACGAGCCCTGCTTCGAGCATCGTGAAGCCGGCAGCCATCCACATGACCAGCGCGCCCATGACGAGAAAGTAAAAAGTATCCAGCGCATAGGCGATCTCGGTGACCTGCGCTGCTATTTGAGTGGTTTCTTCCACGAGAATTCTCCTTGGCAACCGTTAAACGGCTTCGTTACCGGTTTCACCGGTACGAATGCGTATGGCCTGGACGATTTCGGTGACGAAAATCTTGCCGTCGCCGATCTTGCCGGTGCGCGCCGTGTTGGCGATGGCCTCGACGACCTGCTCCAGCAGGTCGTCGGCCACCGCCAGTTCGATTTTTGCCTTGGGCAGGAAATCGACGACGTACTCGGCGCCACGATAGAGCTCTGTATGGCCGCGTTGGCGGCCGAAGCCCTTCACTTCGGTGACGGTGATTCCCTGGATACCGATGTCGGCGACGGCCTGGCGGACGTCATCCAGTTTGAATGGCTTGATGATCGCCGTGATCATTTTCATCGTGGTTCCCCCTATTTGATATCGAACGATTTGCTGATCGTGAAGACCAGGGCCTCGTCGGAACTACCGGTCCCGCTAAGGTCGGAGTCGTTGAACAGCAGGTAGCCGCCGACATCGAATCCGGCAATCTCGGTGCCGTAGCCGAGTTCGACGTAATCGCCTTCGAAGTCCTGCGAAAAGCCGGCGTACTTGCCGTAGAAGCCGCTCTTCTCGAGCGTCAGTGCGTAGTAGGTGTAGTCGAGTGTCGGCCCGCTGAAGTTGGCGTATTCGCCGACGGCGACATCGACGGCCACGAAGCCGTAACTGCCACCGAGGTTGATTTCCTGGTAGGTGTCGTCGAAATCGCCGGTGTAGAAGTAGCCGGTGTAGCCGACCGTGTAACCGAAGTCGCCGACTTCGCCGTTGTAGCCGAAGTAACCGTCCACTTCGAGACCGTTGCCCGGGCCGAGGTCGGCAGCCCAGGTGCCGACATAGAAGCCGCCGTTGTCATAGTCGACGCCACCATTGGCCGAGGTCGGCGCCTGGAAGATGCCGCGGAAGTAATAGTCGCTGGCAAAACCGAGGTTGGCCGAAACACCGGCGTTGGCAACGCCGCAGATGAGAAGCGCGGTCATCGGCGCGGTGAGTTTCAATGTTTTCATGTTGGTATCTCCATAACGTTTAGGGCCCGGGAGCCGGTTCGCTTCCTATAGAGCAGGATGCGTGCCACATTCATAAACCGTCGGAAAATCAGCTACTTGCAAATTCCTTCGCACAGTCGATGCACCATGCCGGTGCGCTACTCGCGGGCGTTGCCCGTTTTCGATGCAATAAGGGAAATTCGCGCCTGTTGCGGGATTTGCGGCTGGCGTTTTTGCTGTCGCTGGGGTATCAAACGGGCATGAACACTGAATCCATTGAGAGCCTCGCCAGGAAGCTGGCCGAGTCCGTTCCGGAGGGCCTGCGCTCGGTGCGCGAGGACCTCGAAAATAATTTCCAGTCCGTCTTGAAGTCTTCATTGAGCAAGCTCGATCTCGTCACGCGTGAGGAGTTCGAAGTGCAGGAAGCAGTGCTGAAAAAGACCCGGCAGAAACTGGAGGCGCTCGAAGCTCGCCTTACGGAAATCGAGGAACAAAACTCGTAGCTCGCGCCCCGGCGCTCGCGGCCACGGAGGGCCGATGCATGAGCCTGGCCATACTGCAAAGTCGCGCCCAGTACGGCACCGCCGCGCCGCCAGTCACGATCGAGGTATTCCTGTCGGGCGGCTTGCCGGCATTCACGATTGTCGGCATGGCCGAGACGGCGGTGCGCGAAAGCAAGGATCGCGTGCGCGGCGCGCTCCTGAGTTCCGGCTTCGATTTCCCGCAACAACGCATCACGGTCAGCCTCGGTCCGGCGGACATGCGCAAGACGGGCGGGCGTTACGACCTCGCGATTGCACTCGGTATCCTGGCTGCACGCAAACAATTCCCGTCGAGGGCGCTGGAGGGCCTCGAGTTCTATGGCGAACTCGCATTGAGCGGCGAGTTGCGGCCGGTACCTGCGGTGTTGCCGGCGGCATTGCAGGCGCGTGGCGCAGGCCGTGGCATCTGCGTGCCAGCCGGGAACGCCACCGAGGCCGCGCTTGCCGGCATCGAGGTCTATGCGGCGGGATCGTTGCTTGAACTCGTCGGGCACCTGTCGGGCCAGGCACCGCTCGAACCGACCCGGCAATCGCTGCCGGCGCCTGCCGGACAGCCTCCGGATGACCTCTGTGACGTCAAGGGCCAGCAGCACGCGAAGCGCGCGCTGGAGGTCGCGGCAGCGGGCGGTCACAACCTGTTGTTCGTCGGCCCGCCCGGCACCGGCAAGAGCATGCTGGCGCGCCGGCTGCCCGGTATTCTTCCGCCGCTGACGCCGGCCGAGGCGCTGGCGACGCTGGCCGTCGATTCGGTCCTGGGCAAACCGCTCCACCTGGACACGTGGCTGCAGCGGCCGTTTCGGGCGCCGCACCATACGGCATCGGCGGCGGCGCTGGTCGGCGGCGGTTCAGTGCCGCGTCCGGGGGAGGTGTCCCGCGCCCATCACGGGGTGTTGTTTCTCGACGAGCTGCCGGAATTCAATCGCAACGTGCTCGAGGTCCTGCGCGAGCCGATGGAGACCGGCGCCATCACGATTTCACGGGCCGGGCAGCAGGCCGAGTTTCCCGCGAGCTTTCAGTTCATCGCGGCGATGAATCCCTGTCCCTGCGGCTACCTCGGCGACCCGCAAGCCGACTGCTGCTGCAGTGGTGAGCGTATCGCCGCGTACCGACACAAGATCTCCGGGCCCCTGCTCGATCGCATCGACTTGCACGTGGAAGTCGCACGACCCTCGACGGGGACCTTGCGCGGGGACGGATCGCGCACCGACAGCAGCGCGACCGTCGCGGCGCGGGTAGCCGAAGCCTGGCAGCGACAGCAACAGCGCGCCGGCGTCCGTAACGCACGGCTGGAAGGCGAATTGTTCGAACAGGCCTGCGACGTCGGCGATGACTGCTGGTCGATGCTCGACAAGGCGGCGGAGCAGTTCAACCTGTCGGCCCGCGCGCACCAGCGCGTACTGCGTGTTGCCCGCACTATTGCGGACCTTGCAGGCCACAAAAAAATAGCGCCTCCGCATGTTGCGGAGGCGCTGTCTTTAAGGTGCATGGACCGGCGG
>Ga0210093_1000002_pt1 | contig 60363 bp, 47 predicted proteins | sample White_ThreeSqB_D_2_FD_185590 | JGI IMG/M metagenome (GOLD analysis project Ga0210093, IMG submission 185590) | Wetland microbial communities from the San Francisco Bay, California, USA, that impact long-term carbon sequestration -... | ecosystem: Environmental > Aquatic > Marine > Wetlands ... | reverse complement strand
GCCGACGACCGGGACATAGGTCAGCATGCTGGTGCTAACGGTGATCGCCCAGTACGACAGCTGGTCCCATGGCAACAGGTAGCCGGTGAACGCAGACAGCAGAATCGCGAGCAATAGCCCGAGTCCTACCAGCCAGTTCCTGCGGCGGCGGCCCAGATACGCACCGGTCAGGAAGACCCGCAACAGGTGCAGTCCCGTGACGACGAGGAGCAGGTTCGCACTCCAGTAGTGGATGCCGCGTAGCAGGCGCCCGAACAGCAACTCCTGCTGCAGGATGACGATGGACTGCCAGGCGCGCTCCGGGGCCGGATCGTAGGCGAAGATCATCAGCGCGCCCGATGCCATCAGCAGCAGGACCAGCACGATGGCGATGCCGCCGAGCGCAAACGTATGGGTAAAGCGGATCGCCACCGCCGGCACCCGGGCGGGCCGCAGGTGTCCGAGCAACGATCGCGATGGCCACAGGGTACGTGGCGCCGTTACCGGGCGTGCAGGTTCGCGAGACTTCATGGTGGCAACACCTGAACAGACCCGGCCACTTCCCTGCAATCGGCACATGTACCTAGGCAAATGGAATGTGCGGCGGCACTCTGTAAACTAAGCGCCAGTAAGCGTAAGACAGCAACGCCGGATCCTCGACCCCCTGAGAGCAGAAATGACCGACTTCAACATTACCAGACGGCGCATTCTCGGCGCAGCCGGAGCGACTACGATAGCCAGCGCCTTCGGCGCTACCTTGCTTGGCACATCTCGAAACGCAGGAGCACAGTCCATGACAACTCTTCGCTGGGGCATCGTCGGTACTGGCGGTATCGCCAATGCGATGGCACGCATGATCAAGCTGGCGAGTGCCGCGGAGATTGGTGCCGTATCCAGCCGCCGTATGGAGAGCGCGCAGGCGTTCGCAGACGAGCACGACGTGCCGAATGCCTTCGACTCCTGGCAGGCAATGATCGACTCCGGCACGGTGGATGCACTCTACGTCGCGACGCCGACCAGCGTGCGCGAGGAAATCTGCATTGCCGCAGCGAATGGCGGCAAGCACGTGCTCGGCGAAAAACCGTTCGCCAGCCTGCCATCGGTCAAGCGCATCATCGAGGCATGCCGCGACAACGATGTGGCCTTCATGGATGGTACCCACTTCGTGCATCATCCGCGCACCCTGGACATCAGGGAAAACTGGGAGGACCGGCTCGGCTTCATCTGGTCGGTCGCGTCGGCGTTCCAGTTCAATCTGCCGGACCGCGGCAATATTCGTTACAACCCCGAGCTCGAACCGATGGGCGCTATCGGTGATGCCGGCTGGTACAACATGCGGGCCGCCGTCGAATACCTGCCGCCGAGCGTGGTGCTGGATACGGTCAGCGCCTGCCTGCGGCGCGAAAGTGCAAGCGGGGCAGCCATCGGCGGGTCGGGCGTGCTCGAATTCACCGACGGCTCGACGTCAACCTGGAACTGCGGCTTCGATTCCGGCGCGGTGGTCATGGACCTGCGTATCACCGGTACCAAAGGCGTCATCAATGTCGATGACTTCCTGGGCCAGGAACCTGACGGCTCGGCAAACTTCCTGTATCGCTCGGGCGGCTGGAGTGGCGCGACGCGGGAGGAGATCAACGTTCCTTCGGCCAAGCCAGGCGCTGCTTTGATGTTCGAAGATATGGCGGCCGCAGCGGCGGACCCGGCACTGCGTGGACAGTGGATGACGGCTACCGAACGTACGCAAGCCCTGCTGGATGCAGTCTGGATGGCGGCGTTGCAGGACGAACGCGACGGCTGAGTTACTCGCCAGAGCCCTTCCCGGTATCGATGCCAGCGAGAGTCTTCGCGAGTTCTTTCTTGAATTCCTTTTGCATCTGTCGCGCAATCTGGATGCGTTGGGCCTGCGGTGAGCCCGCGCCGTGCATCGACTCGGTCAGGTAACCGACCGCGTTGCGCCCCAGCGTCATATTCTCGATCAGGCGCAGGATGCGGATGCGATCTTCGACGTCCACCCCCGCACGCCCGCGGAGGTACTTCCTGATGACATCGCCGATTTCGGGGTGCTCCAGATCCTTCTGCGACGGCGCTGTGACCATGAGCCCGCCCGCAATGTCCTGGGCGAGGCGGCCGATCTCGTAGGGGATTTTCGTGACGTGATGCTTGCAGACGTTCGCGATCATGTCGTCGTTGAGATAGACCCCTGACTTCATTTTCGAAGCCTGGTGGCTCGATGCGATGCCGGTGCTGTAGATCGTTTCGTTGAGATGTGTCATTTCCACGAGCTTGTCCTTGATGTGGGACGCATTCTCGACACCGTTATAATCGGCGGCAGTCGCCGCAGCACCGATCAGGACATCGCCGACTCCGGACTTGCAGACATAGGAGCGCCGGTGATAGCAGGTGAAGCGCTCGACGAGCATCGCGGCGAAATCGTATTCGCCATCCATGAATACGTGGCTCCACGGGATGAACACGTCATCGAAAACGACCATCGCTTCCTGGCCGCCATACTGCGCGTTGCCGGCATCAATGTTGCCATCCTCCATGGCGCGCAAGTCGCAGGACTGCCTGCCGTAGATATAGGTGATGCCTGCTGCGTCGACCGGTACCGCGCCTACGATGGCGAAGTCCCTGTCGTCCGCGCCAAGGCGCATCGTGGGCATGACGAGCAGCCAGTGTGAGTTGATGCAGCCGGTCTGGTGCGCCTTGGCACCGCGAATCCAGACGCCCTCATCGTTGCGTTTCGACACATGCACGAATAAATCCGGATCGTCCTGCTTGTGCGGCGGCAGGCTGCGGTCGCCCTTGACGTCCGTCATGGCGCCGCCAATCACGAATCCACGTTGTTGCACCATCTTTACGAACTGCAAGAAGCGTTCGTGATAGCCGGTGTCGAAAGCCTCATCGATCTCGTAGGTCACCGAGTGCAATGCATTGATCGCATCCATGCCGACGCAGCGCTGGAAACAGGTGCCTGTCAGTTGTCCCAGCCGCCGCTGCATCTTGTTCTGCTGGACGAGGTCTTCCGGGCTGCCGGCGACGTGCGCGAAACGACTGACTCGCTCGCCGGTCAGGGGCGACATCACGGTGGCGAGTTCAGGATTGCTGATCGCGAGGTCATAGGTTGCAGCGACCGCATTGATCGATGGACGAATCACCGGATGGTCGACGGGTTCGTCAACCCGCTCGCCGAACAAGTACACCTCGAGCGACCGCCCGCGAAGGCTGTTTATGTAGTCCTCACCGGTAGCGATGGGGGGTGGGGATTCCTCCCCCTTCGGGGGTATTGAGCGAGTAGCCATCAGAAGACCTTAATGAGAATGATTCTCGATAAATAGCGGGCCGGACTGTGATCGTACCCCTTGCCAGCGCAAAGCCACACTGGTAGCTTTCATTATTAGACTGACCCTGTCAAGAGGCCGATTGTGCCTCTCCTGTAGACACCGCTCTAAAGAGGCTGCCATGACTGTAGAGCTAGTAAATCGTATCGAACCGACCATCAAGAACTGGGATCACCCGTATCTGCAAGGCGCGTGGACGCCAAGTTATGCGGAGTACAACGCCACCGACATGGAAGTGATCGGGGAGATTCCGAGGGACATCGACGGCGTTTATGTGCGTAACACCGAAAACCAGGTCCACGAGGCTATCGGACGCTACCATCCGTTCGATGGTGACGGTGTCATTCATGCAATCAGCATCGTCGATGGCAAGGCCGAGTATCGCAACCGTTTCGTTCGCACCAAGGGTTTCCTGGCCGAACAGGAAGCGGGCCACTCGCTGTGGGCAGGACTGCTCGAGCCTCCGCATCGCTCAACGCGTCCGGGCTGGGGTGCGCAAGAGTGGCTCAAGGATTCGTCGTCGACCGATGTGATAGTCCATGGCGGACAGATACTGTCCACTTTCTACCAGTGCGGCGAGGGCTACCGGCTGGATCCCTATACGCTCGAGCAGTTTGGCGCCGAGTCGTGGGTACCGATCGACGGCATCTCGGCACACACGAGCCTCGACGAGTCGACCGGCAATTTGTTGTTCTTCAACTATTCCAAGCATGCGCCGTACTATCACTACGGCGTCGTCGGGCCGGACAACAAGCTGAAGCACTACATACCGATCGAACTGCCCGGACCGCGTTTGCCGCATGACATCGCATTTACCGAGAACTACACGATCATCAACGACCTGCCGTTGTTCTGGGATCCCGAGGCGTTGAAGCAAAACGTGCATGCGGTTCGCTTCCACAGGGATATGCCGTCGCGATTCGGCATCATTCCGCGTTTCGGAGCACCCGATACGATCAAGTGGTTCGAGGCTGATCCCACGTACGTCCTGCATTTCATCAACGCGTACGAAGATGGCGACGAAGTCGTGCTCGACGGCTATTTCCAGGAAAACCCCGAGCCGTCCAGCCACCCGAATGCGCCGCCCGGATTCGGGCGCATGATGGCTTATCTCGCCCAGGACCTGATGGGCGCACGACTGCATCGCTGGCGCTTCAATATGAAGACCGGCGAGACAAAAGAAGAGCGACTGGACGACCGCATACTCGAGTTCGGCGTTCCGAATCAGCGCTATGGCGGCAAGCCATATCGATATGCATACAGTGCCATACCCAAAGAAGGCTGGTTCCTGTTCACCGGGTTTTGCAAGCACGATCTCGAAACCGGAAGTTCGTGGTCGGTGGACCTCGGTCCGGAACGTTATGGCAGTGAGGCCGGTTTCGCGCCGCGGCTTGACGCGAAAAGCGAGGACGATGGCTACCTGGTGACGTTCGTCACCGACCTGATCGAGGATCGTTCGGAGTGTGTGATTATCGACGCGACCGACGTTGCGGCCGGACCGGTAGCCCGAATCATTCTGCCGCACCGGATCAGCAGCGGCACGCATGCAACGTGGGCGCACGGCGAGGACATCCGCGCCGCACAGGCACGGCGGACCGCCTGAGCAGAGACCATGACCTCCATCGCAGCGAACGGGATCCGGATCGAATACGAGGAATTCGGTAAGTCGGACGATCCCGCCGTCGTGCTGATCATGGGCTTCGCCGCGCAGATGGTTGTGTGGCCCGAGGATTTCTGCCGGGCCCTGGCAGAGCAATCGCTGCGTGTTATCCGCTTTGACAATCGTGACGCAGGACTGTCGACCCACTTCGATGGTGTCAAAGCGCCGGGCATGGTGCGCGCCATGTTCGGCAGTCTCCTGGGAATCAGGTCGAAAGTGCCGTATACGCTCGACGACATGGCACTGGATACGATCGCGCTGTGCGACGCGCTGGACATCCGGAAGGCGCATATCGTCGGCGCGTCGATGGGGGGCATGATTGCGCAGATAATCGCGGCGAAGCACGCTGATCGCGTAAAGAGCCTCACGTCAATCATGTCGACCAGCGGCAGTCGCAAGCTGCCGGGCCCGCGCCCGAAGGTCCTTCGGCACGCGTTGTTCAAGCACAAGAAGAATTTCGACCGGGACGGGATGATCAGGTACCTTGTCGAGTTCTGGCAATTGAACGCGAGTCCCGCGTACCCGATGCCAGTCGAAGAAAGGCGCCAGCGTGTGACTTCATGGGTAGAACGGAATTTCGACCCGGTGGCCAGTATCAGGCAGTTCGCGGCGATGGCAACCAGCGGGGATCGAACAGAAGTGCTGGGTACTATCGATCGGCCGACGCTGGTCATTCACGGCGAAGACGATCCGTTGATACCGGTCGAGGCGGGTCGCCACACGGCTCAATGCATTGCCGGTGCGAAACTGCATGTGTTTCCCGGCATGGGGCATGACTTGCCGGAGCAGCTGATCCCGGAATTCGTGAGCCTTATCGCATCGCATTGCACCGCCGCTGAACAGGCGAGTGCGGGCAGTCCGGTGGCAGCGGTCGACGTGGCATGAGGCAACTCAACGCCCAGGATGCGGCATTCCTGTACCTCGAGAGCCAGGGCGCGCACCTGCACCTGACCGCGCTGTACATTTACGACCAGTCAACCGCGCCCGGCGGCCTGGTGCGCCACAAGGACATTCTCAAGTACATCGAGAGCCGGCTGCACACGTCACCGATATTTCGCCAGAAACTCGTCTCGCTGCCCTTGAGCGTCGACTATCCCTACTGGGTCGACGACGAGCAATTCGACCTGGAGTTTCACGTCCGCCATATCGCGTTGCCGGAGCCTCGTGACTGGCGGCAGCTGTGCATTCTCGTTGCCCGGATCCATTCTCGTCGCCTCGATCTCAGCAGGCCGCCCTGGGAAATGTATGTCGTCGAGGGGCTCGACAATGTCGAAGGTATTCCCAGGGGAGCGTTTGCGATTGTCGCCAAGTACCACCATGCCGCAATCGACGGCGCGACCGGCGCCGAGATCATTGGTGGCCTGCACAGTACGACGCCCGAGTATGCCGCGGACCCGGAGGCCGAACCCTGGCACGCCGAAGCTGCGCCGTCGTGGCTCGGACTGATGGCCCGGGCGGCCGTCAATAACGTTCGCCAGCCGTTCCAGCTGACCAGGGCCGTTTCATCCACGCTTCCGGGAATCAGCAAGACGCTTCTCAAGGGCGAGTTGCCCGACCTCAATATCAACTTCGAGGTGCCGGAAACCAGGTTCAATGATCACGTGTCCCCGCACCGTGTTTTCGATGGCGTCACGTTCAAGCTGAAGCAACTGAGCGCCATGAGGAAGGCGGTGCCCGGGGCGACTGTCAACGACGTCATTCTTGCGCTGTGCGGAGGCGCGTTACGGGATTACCTCCTGAGCAAGAACGAACTCCCGAGGGAGTCCCTGGTTGTAATGGCGCCGATTAACACGCGGACGGCGGACGAGGCTGGCGTCGCCGGCAACGTGCTTGCAACGATGATGGTGCCGATCCATACCGACATAGCCGACCCGTTGGCTCGACTGCGTGCCGTTCGCGAGGCGACGGCCAACGCCAAGGCGACCGACCGGGCGATCGGCGCGCGCCAGATGACCGACATTTCGCGGCACATTCCGTCTGCGACCATGGCGCTCGCGGGTCGCCTCGTTACCGGTCTCGGCCTCGGGCATCGCACCCGTTTTGCCAATTGCACGGTCACGAACGTACCGGGTCCCCAGCAGCCGCTTTACCTGAATGGTGCGAAATTGCTCATGTCGTCGGGCTGCGGGCCTGTCATAGACGGTATGGGGCTGATCATTGGCGCCATCAGTTACAACGGCGACATCATGTTTTCGATCACGGCTTGCCGCGAGATCGTGCCTGATCCCGCGTTCATGACGAGCTGCTTCAAACGCTCGTTCCAGGCAATGAACAAGGCGGTCACGGCCGAGGCAAGGTCAGGCAAGCCACGAGCCGTGAAGAAGAAAGCGAAGAAGAAAAAGAAAACTCGCAAGACGACCGGCTAGCCGGTCATACGCCGGATCTCGAGCAGCTGCTCCGATATGAAGCGGAGTTCATCCGCAAATTGTCGGCGCTTTTCGGCCACGTCGCTGCCACCCTCGATCAGTCCGCGATTTTTCGCCAGCAGGTAGCCTGTGGTGAGCAAGGCTTTCGATGCAAATCCCGGATAACCCGCCCCTGTCCTGCGGCTTTCGGCCTGGCACTGCGCGACATAAGTGGCGCACTCGTCGGCAGGCACGTCGCCGTCCTGCACCAGGCAATCCGCAACCACCCGGTATGCGTTGATAAACGGCGACAAAGCACCGTAGGCGACGAGCAGGGGCTGGCGGCGAAGTAATGCCTCGGCATCTTCCCTGTCCTGGTGGAGGATCTTTTCGATCGGTGCGTCCAGGTAGCCGAGTTCATCGATGAACTGCTGGCGAAACACGTCCGAGCGAGCAAAGAAGAATTCGTACTTGAACAGGTCTCTCAAGCGGCGAATTTCCGCCTGGAATGTGGACTCGCCCGAACTCGATCCGGCCTTCGCCACGTTGAGCAGGCCGAGCTCGGTGAACGCCGCGACGACGAAGTGATGCACAGCCATATTGCTGTAGTACAGGGCGACGAGATAACGTTCCGGGACGATACTGCAGTACTGGACATCGGGATCTATCTGGACGATACCGTTGGCAACGAGGGCTGCCAGGGCCGCGTCCGCATCGTCGGGAACAGGTCGGTTGGGCGTGGCGAAGAGCGATGCGGAATGGCGACTTGCAAGGTACCGCTCCAGTATCTGGACATCTGCGCGAATGCGCTCCGGTGTCGCGGTCGTTCGGCACAGCAGCGACATCAGGATCAATGAAGTCAGGGTTGCCGGCGTTACTTCGTTGATCAGGTAGCAGACCTCGAATGCCAGTTTCTGCACGTCGATGACTTCGGGAGCGACGAGTTCCTGGGTCTCGCTCAGATCGGGCGCGTCCGGCGTTTCGTGCATCGTGACTGCACTACCGAAGCGAATGTAAATGTTGCCGTAGTGGCTTCCCAGGCCCCGGACGTAGCGAACGAACCAGCCCAGGCTCTCGGGCTTCTTGGACGCGCCGGATTCCTGCGCCGTCATGTCGAGAACGTCTGGAATCTGGTCGTAGGATACGGATATCGGGATATAGGCCACCGCACCGTCCCCAAGGGGCCTGGCGGCGTCGGCTACGTATTTGAGGAGGCCGATTTTAGGCAGAACGAGCTTGCCGGTTCGTGAGCGCGTTCCCTCGATCGCCCAGCAGAACGAACAACCCTTGTCGATCAGGTACTGGATGTAGCGGTTCAGGACCGCCTTATAAACAGGTTTGTCGGCAAACGTGCGCCGGATGAATATTCCGCCGGCCCGGCGTGCGATTGAGCCAAAGCCGGAGAAGGCCATGTTGATGCCGCCAAAGATGTAGGGCGGAGCAATGCCGTTTCGATAGAAAAAGTCGTAGAGAACAAAAAAATCCAGGTAGGTCTTGTGCGTTACCAGGTAAACGACAGACTTGCTCTTTGCGAGCTTGCGGACGTAGTCGAGTTCCGCTGTGTCAAAGTGATATTCAGGATGATAACCGCGCCGATTGATGTAGCGGCTGAGCCGGGCGAACATGGCAACCCATGGTCTGCTGCGCCTGCTCTGCATTTCTTCAAGGTTTCGTTTTGCCTCGGAACGAACCTCCTCGATCGGCTGCCCGGCCTTCCGCGCTATGGCCTCAAGTTCGTTACGGAACGCCGGACTCTCGAGTATGCGTGGCATCGACTGATCTATGGTCCTGTTTCAATTACCGCAATGTAACATCCCTGGTGTCATCCTGGCCGAGCTCCTGCAGATATGAGCGGCGAATTTCGTCGACGTGTTGATGGATGTTATCGATTGTCCACGCTTGCGTCGCGACAGGAGGAAGCACCTTGACGTCAATCCTGGCCGGTCGAATGAACACGCCGCTTTTCGGCATCGAGTCCGACGAATTCGCAATGATGATCGGTACAACCGGGACACCGGCTTGCATCGCGATGTGGAACGCGCCCATTTTGAAGCGACCGAGTTTATAGCCGCGGCCGCGCTGTCCTTCGGGCGCAATCGCGAACGACGTGCCGTTCTTCAGGCTGTCCACTGCCGGCTGCAGTGCCTCCAATGCCTTGTCATGATTGTCACGGTCGATGAACACGGTGCCCATCGCTTCGAGAATCGTCCCGATCAACGGGTTTGACTTCATCTCTTTCTTGGCGACGCCGGTAAAGTCCCTTCGCAGGAGCCGGGACATAATAAGGGCGTCGGTCTGGCTCTGGTGATTGAAGATGAAGACTGCCGGTCGGTGCGACCAGAGGTGCTCCTCGCCTTCGACCTCGATATCGAGTCCGGCGACGGCGCTGGCAAAATCGCCCCAAACGGGTACTGCGACGTTAACGAGATCGCGCTTCGACCGGTTGAGCAGCCAGGCCGGCACGCCGGCCATGAAAGAGCCAACGAGGCTGCTGTAAACCAGGCTGGTCCTCACGACATCGCTGATTCCCGGGAGTCCGCGGCTGGCAAACCGCTGCACCGGCCAGCCTTCGGCCTCGGCCCTGCTGGACAGCCTGCGATCCGGATTGATGGGCCGCGGATATTTCACGGCCTCGAGCAACGGTATGTCCTCTCCGCCATCAGTGTAGAAGAAACTCTTGCCGAGGCTGATACCGTATTCTCTGGCGAAGCGACGCGCGGCTTCCAGCTTGCCTGCTCCGTAACAGATCGGTGGCACGATTTCGCCGGTCAGCACGTCATCTACGACTTCCAGTTCGGTGCACAGCACGTGCTCTACACCGAGCTCCTCGGCGACGTGTTGCACCTGGTATTGCGTCGCCGAAGAGACGATGACGATCGTGTGTCCCTTCGCCCGGTGCGCCGCGATGAGCGCGCGCGACTCGGGGTAAACGTTGCCTGACAAGTCTTTTTCGTAGACCTCTCTTGCGGCGTCCTCGAGGTCGGCGGCCGAGCTGCCGGCCAGGGTCCTTGCCGAACGAGCCAGTACCTCTGCGAAGCCGGCCATGCCAAGACCATATTGCCAGGCAGCGACAAGCTGCATGAACATTTGTCCCGCCGACATGTTTCCGGACAGAATGCGGCGCTGCACGAACGAGGCCACCGAGAAACCCGCAATCAGCGTGCCGTCGAAATCGAAGAACGCAGCGGTGGTGCGGCCGCCTCGCGACTGGTCGACCTCAGCGGTGACGTGCGAGTAATGTTTCACTACGCGCCCTTGATCAACGATACAGCCGCATTTTTCAGTGTCCTGAAGTAAATACCCGCCGCATCGCTGCTGGCCGCGAGTGCCGTCTTGCCGACAAGGCCGGCATATTCGGCATGCAGTGAAATCCTGGCGGCGATGCCGCGGCTATCAGCAGACTTTGCGCCAACGTCCTTGTACCCCTGCTCCAGCGAACTACTGTATTGCTGCAGCATGTGCCACATTTCGGCGATACCCGATTCAATGGCGTCAGCGCTGACTATCATGTTGTCGAGTTGCAGGAATTCGAAATTTGTCACCTTGCGCGAGAGGCTTGCGGAACGGTCCGAGAAATATTCGTACAAGACCCGGTAATCCCGTTGTACGGTGGTCCCGAACAACGGATCGTCTGCCGCATCGAGGCGCGCCTCGATGTTACGCCAGTCCCTGTTCGCGAGGCACTGCGTGGCGCTCGGAAAGAGTTCTTCTTCCTCGAACTGCATGTGTTGCCTGAGTCGCCGGGTATACGTGCGCGTTGCTTCGCGCGCGGCTTCCGCTGCTTCCGGGGTATGGCTTTTTGCAGCAGCCTCCAGCAGCTTCATCAGGTTGCTCGTGTTCTTGTCGAGAAAACGGTGGTCGCGACGCAGCCGGGCAACGTCTTGCTTGCGGTCGGGTTTGCGTTTCACCAGCTTGTCGAACATCAGGTCTTCGGTCGGGTGATGCACCTTGTCGGAATACTCATGCATGTAGCGCACGATGTCCTGCATCAGGAAATAATCGCCCTGGGACGGTTCCTGGACGTCATCGAGATGCTCTTCCAGCGTTGCGACCAACAGGTTCATATAACGATGTTCGTCGCTTAGCGTGACGATCGCGGGAGGCAGCCTGACGATCGGGCCATTCATTACCCGGCCCTCGTCAGCGTCTTGAAGTCTATGGGTTCGGCAGCGTCATCCCGGGCAGGGTAGAGCCTGGAAACGACAGCTTCGAGGTTTTCCGGGAAGTAGCGGTAAGGGTCAAAAGGTTCCCAGTTGTTTCGATCCTGCGCCAGCCGGTCGGCAACGGCGAGCAGCACCCACGGATTGACCGACATGCCGATGTGCGAGGACAAGACGCGGAGGTTTTCCCGTGGCGCCGAATTGTCGCTCTGGTCAACGATGTACTGCGGTATTACGGCCGAAGACTCGTCGACGACCCCGTCGCAGGGACTGTGAATCGATACGCACGGCAACGGCGGACGATCCGGGTCGAGATGCAGCAAGCCACGGCGCCCTGCCATTTCCGCGTGCGATTGGCGGCTCACCCAGTGCCCCATCTGCGCTATCACGCGATTGTGGTGTGACAGGATATAGGGATGCAGGGTCGGCGAGCCGAGCATGATGACGCGATCGATTTCATCGGGCATCTGCGCCGCCAGTTCGCGAGCGTAGACGCCACCGAGGCTTTGCCCCAACAGTGCGACCGGCGCCGAGTGTTCATCGGCCAGGCGCCGAATCGTAGCGCCCACCTTGTCGGTCATCTTGTCGAGTACCGTGCCCCAGCTTTGGCCTTGCGGTCCGAGATTGCGGCCCATGCCCCAACCCTGTGCCGAAAAACCGTGTTTGTTCAGGAATCGCTCGAGCCGCGAAAGCGTGGTTTCCGAGGCCAGGAAACCGGGGATCGTGACGACCGGACGATTGCCGTCGGCGCTTGGCGCTACCTTGTCCAGCAACCAGCCCCCCGACAGGGCCAGGCCGAGTTCCGCCCTGGCCGCGAACATGTCGGCCTGCAGCTTGAGGAAATCATTCAGCATGGTCTCTGCGCTCCGAAGCCTGTCAGCTTGCGACTCCCGGATTTGCCATGATATCGTCCATAAGTCTAATTATACAAGTAACTAGTTATCACTTCTGCCCGGGATTTGTCCCGGCTGCGGCGTCGGCACTCAAAGTCACTGGATCTATGGCGACCAACTACAACAAGGACCTCGCGCACCTGACCGGCATGGAACGTCTGCTGCGCTTTTCAAGCGGTGCAGATGGCCGCTCCGGAGCTGCGCTCTACTATGGCTACACGTTCGAGACGATCGACGAAGGCCGGGTCTGCCTGAATTTCGAGCCGACCAAACAGCACGTGAACCTGTTCCAGACCGTGCACGGCGGGGTGCTGTCCGGGCTGCTCGACACGGCGATGGGTTGTGCCCTGATAACCCTGCTTGCCGCAGGTGAGCACGACACGATCATCGATCTGCAGACGAAGTTTGTGCGACCCGTGGTCATCGGCGGCGGCCCCTATCGAGTCGCCGCAAAAGTCGAACACCGGGGTCGGCGCCAGGCGACGATGAGTGGCCGCATTGTCGATGCGGATGACCGGCTGTGTGCCACAGCAACGTCCACGGCTCTGATTCTTTAGCGAGGCTTAGATGAGCAAACTATTCGAACGGCATCGGGCGATACTGGAAAAAGCAATCGATGCCTGCCAACAGCGTTATTCATGGACTGCTTATCCCGAATCGCCCAGCAGCAAGATTCATGGCAAGGAGATTCCCGCGGAGGGCAAGGCAGCATTCGATAACCTGCTCGGCAAACCGTTCCCGTTGGATATGCCGGGCACGAACGGCCAGGTCGGCGAAGAAGTGTCGCCGTTTACCGAAATGCCGCTCGGGATCACCTACCCCAAAGTCGACGTCGACAAGCTGTTCGAGGCCGCGAAGGCAGCGCAACGGGAGTGGTCAGCCCAGGATATCGAAGAGCGCGTCGGCGTATGTCTCGAGATGCTCGATCGCCTTGGCCAACCCGATTCATTGTTTGTCAATGCGCATGCCACCGTGCACACCGCGGGACAGAGCTTCATCATGGCGTTCGCCGGTTGCGGTGCGAACGCACTGGATCGCGGGCTGGAGGCACTCGCATACGCGTACCGGGCGATGAAGGACGTTCCCGCAACGGCAACGTGGCAACGGCGCTTTGGCGCCGCCGCGGAAACACGCCTGGAGAAACGCTATCGCCTGGTACCTCGCGGTACCTCGGTTGTCATCACCTGCGCGACGTTTCCCCAGTGGAATGGCTATCCCGCGATCCTCGCCAGCCTTGCGACGGGCAACCCGGTCATCGTCAAGCCGCATCCGAAAACGACCTTGCCGGTCGCGCTGTTCGTCCGCACGATGCGCGAGGTACTCGCTGCAAACGGGCACGACCCGAATCTCGTGACGATGGCTGCCGACATCAGAAACGAACCGGTAACGATCGACCTGCTGCATCACCCCGACACGGCAATCATCGATTTCACGGGTGGGCCGCAGTTCGGGCAGTGGATCGAAAACAACTGCCCGAATGCGCTGGTCTATACGGAGACAGCGGGCTGTAATTCTGTCGTTATCGAGTCGAGTGACGATTTTCTCGGCATGTGCAATGCGATCGCGCACTCCCTGTGCCAGGCATCCGCGCAGATGTGCACCAGTGTGCAGAACATATTCGTGCCTCGGGACGGCATCGAGACGAATGCGGGGCACAAGTCTTTCGACGACGTCTGCGCCGAACTGGTTGCCGCAGTTGACAGGCTGATCTCGGATCCGAAACAGGCAGCCTATCTGTGTGGCACGCTGGTTGATGAGGGTATTTTCAGAACGATAGATTCGCTGCGGTCGGCAGCCGGGGTGAGCGTGGTGCGCGACTCGAGTCCGTATGCACACCCGGAATTCGACCAGGCAAGGACGGCAACACCATTAATGCTAGGAGTCGAGGCCGCCGACAAAGCGCTCTACGGCAAGGAGCACTTCGGACCGATTTCGTTCGTTATCAGCTGCGACGATGCGGATCATGCACTGCAGCGAGCGACAGAGGACGTTCGCGAGCATGGCGCCATCACGTCGCATGTCTATTCGACCGATGAACGTTTCCTCGACCGCGCCGAGCAGGACTATCACGGGGCGGGTGCATCTCTGGCCTGTAACCTGACCGGCATGCCGATAAATTTTGCGGCCGCATACTCCGACTTCCATGTTACGGGACTCAATCCGGCCGGCAACGCCTGCCTGTCCGATCTCGCGTTCGTCACGAGTCGTTTTCGTATTGTGCAGACGAAGTTTCCCGCGGTTGCGAAGTCGGGCTGACGGTAATGGGCACCGATAGGATTTTCGTCGTCGGTGTCGGGATGACGCAATTCGGCAAGATGCCGGATCGATCAGTCAAAGACCTGACACGCGACGCCGTGCATCTTGCGCTGGACGATGCCGGCACTGGCGTCGAACGGATCCAGGCGGCCTGGTTCTCCAACACGAGGCAGCCGATGCTCGAAGGGCAGAACACGGTGCGGGGCCAGATTGCACTGCGCCCGCTGGGAATCGACGGCATCCCGATCGCAAACATCGAGAATGCCTGCGCAAGCGGCAGCACGGCGCTGTTGCAGGCGGTCGCGTATCTCAAGGCCGGCATGGCTGAGGTTGCCCTGGTCGTCGGTGCCGAGAAAATGTTCTTCCCCGACAAGCCTGAAGCGATGCTCGCCGCTTTCAAAGGCGGCACAGACATACACTCACTGAGTGAAACCCGGGACTGGATACGAAGCCTCGCGGCAGACGTTGGCCCGAGCGGCACCGGTGATGCCAGCCAGCGCAGTTTCTTCATGGACGTCTACGCTGCGTTTGCGCGCCAGCACATGAAAGCATTCGGCACGACGGTGCGGCAGATGGCAGCGGTCGCTGCCAAGAACCACCACCATTCGACGATGAATCCATTGTCGCAATACCGGGCTGATATGACGGTCGACGAGGTACTCGCCGACAAACCAGTCTGCTGGCCGTTTTCGCGCTCGATGTGTGCGCCGATCTCGGACGGGGGGGCGGCGGTCGTCGTCTGCAAGGAATCATCGCTGTCGGAATTCGACCGGTCGCGTGCGATCGAGATACGCGGACTGAGCCTCGCCAGTGGCACGCGGCGTGATATCGGCGACTACGAGAACCATATCGGGCGGCGGGCTGCGCTGCAGGCCTACGCTGAGGCCGGCATCTCGCCGGCGGACATCGATGTTGCCGAGGTCCATGATGCGACCGCGTTCGCCGAGATCCTGCAGATAGAAAACCTGGGGCTTTGCGCACGGGGCGACGGCGGACCGTTCAGCGAGTCGGGTGCGACCAGTCTCGGCGGGCAGGTGCCCGTCAACCCGTCGGGCGGCCTGGTTTCCAAGGGGCACCCGGTTGGTGCAACCGGGATCGCGCAGGTTTTCGAACTCGTCACGCAACTGCGTGGAGAAGCAGGCGATCGACAGGTCGGCGGCGCGAGCGTGGCCGTGGCCGAAAACGGTGGCGGGTTCTACGATGTCGAGGAAGCCGCGACCGCGGTGACCGTGCTGACACGCTAGGATCGTGGCTGCCGCGAGTCTCAGTGGTTTGTTCTATAGCGGCGCCGCGCTGAACCCCGAAGCTGTGGCCGTCGTCGATGGAGACAAGACACTGTCGTACGAAGGCCTGGTGCGACGGGTCGAGTCGACCGGGACCGTGCTGCAGAGCCTGGTTCCTGAAGGTGGGCGCATCGCGATCTGTGCCGGCAATCACACCGATCATCTCGTTGCATACCTTGCGCTCCTGATCTCGGGCCTGGTCTGGGTGCCACTCAATCCGGCGAACGGCCGTGAACTCAATGCGACCATTGCGAAGAAAGCAAAACCCGACCTGCTGCTCATCGGACCCGAGTCTGTTCTGCAGGCGCCCGAGACGGACAGGTCCCGCCGGCTCGACCAGCTGCCGGCCGGCGCAGGCACGTTCAATGTGCGGAAAATGGCGGCCGATGACGTCGCGGCGATCAAGTTCACGGGCGGGACGTCGGGCGAGCCGAAAGGCGTCCTGCAGACACACGGCAACATGCTGGCCGTGATCGAGAACATGCAGGCCTTCTACGAGTTCGGCCCGGGTGACTGTAATCTCGCCGTCGCGCCGCTGACCCATGGATCTTCTCATTACCTGTTTCCGGTCCTGGCAGCGGGCGGGCGGCACCGCTTCCTTCTGGACCGTTCGCCGGCAGCGATCCTGGCTGCGCTGCGTGACGATACGACCGTTGCCTTCATGCCACCGACACTCATCTACAGGCTGATGCAGACGGGCGGCCTGTCACCCGGACAGTTTCAGCGCTTGCGACACCTGACTTACAGCGCGGCGCCAATGCCCCCCGAACGCATCGTCGAGGCGCAGCAGGCGTTCGGGCCACGCATCTCGGCGCTCTACGGCCAGACAGAGGCACCGGTAACGGTTTGTGCGCTTGGAACTGACGACATGCTGGATCCGGAGTTGCGCGGCACCGTCGGCAAACCTTGTCTGAACAGCCGTGTACGTGTCGTCGACGATACCGGTATCGAGGTAACGACAGGCACCGTCGGCAATATCGAGGTCAAGGGCCCAATCGTCATGAAAGGGTACCTGGATGATCCGGAACTGACGCAAGCCGCGATCCGTAATGGCTGGCTGGCGACCGGCGATCTCGGCGCCCTCGATAGAGAAGGATTTCTGACGCTGGTTGGTCGTGTGAGCGAGGTGATTATTACCGGCGGCTTCAATGTCTATCCTGCGGAAATCGAGAATGTTCTTGCAGCGATTCCGGGAGTACGCGAGTGCTGCGTGTTCGGCGTCCCGGACGACTACTGGGGTGAGCGCGTCGAAGTAGCCGTCGTTGGCAATGGCGACATCGATGACGATTCGATCATGCAAACCGTCAAAATGAAGCTGGGTTCTGTCAGGACACCCAAATCGGTGCACTTCGTGGACGAGTTGCCACGCAACGCTGTAGGCAAGGTGGTTCGACGGGACCTGGCAAAAATATTCGCCTGAACGCGTCGATCGAGGCGCAGAAAAGAGGACAGCTATGACGACAGGATTGACAGACAAGGTGGTCGCGATTACCGGGGCCGGCAAGGGACTTGGGCGCGCCTACGCACTTTATTTCGCCGGCGAAGGCGCTTCCGTCGTCGTTAACAACCGCAGGCATGCGGGAGAGGAAGCGTCATCAGCCGACCGGGTCGTGGCCGAGATCGTGGCGGCAGGCGGCAAAGCGGTTGCCGAATACAGTTCCGTCGAAAATCCCGATGCCGGCAACCGGCTGCTCGCGACGGCACTGGAGAACTTCGGCCGTCTGGATGTCCTGATCGCCAATGCCGGGGTGATGGAGGGCAAGGTGTTTCGCAAGCAGACCGTCCCTGAGCTGCGCCGGAATCTCGAAATCAACCTGATGGGAACGCTGCACGTCGTGCACCCTGCGTTTTGCCATATGTGCGAGCAGCAGGGTGGCAGTATCGTCGTTACCATTTCGTCGGCTGGCCTGTTCGGTCAGCTGGGGCTGCCTGCGTACTCGACCTCGAAAGCCGCACTGATCGGTCTTATGCATTCGCTCTGCCAGGAAGGCGCGCCGAAAAATGTTACCGTCAACGCGATCGCGCCTTACGGGGCGACGCAGATGATCGATGGGCACGTCACCGAGGAAGCATTCGAGAGACTCGCGCCCGAACATGTTGCCCCGGTCGTCGCGTGGTTAACGAGCGGTTCCGTAAGCGGGGAAATACTCATTGCCGGTGGTGGTGGCGTAGCAAGAGCGAAAATGAAGACAACTGCACCAGTGCTGGCGCCGCAGTTTGACGACGAGGACTGGCAGGTACTCGCGGCGGCCGGGCTCGACCTCGAATTCGACACTGCCCACGAAAACTATGAGAGGTTTGTCGCCAGCCTCGACGAGTAATCAGGGAAGCCGTTTCGCGGCATCATATTCCGCGGCAATACGGTCCACGATGGCAGCGACCGGCTCGACCTGGTGCACGGTCCCGATACCCTGGCCGGCCGACCAGATGTCTTTCCAGGCCTTCACCTTTTTTTCCGATCCCGTGAGGTCCATGCTGCCTTTGGCCGTCAGGTTGTCCGGGTCCAGGCCGGCGGCAGCGATGCTGGGCCGCAAGTAGTATGCATGTGCGCCGGTAAAGGAATTACTCAGGACCAGGTCAGGGAATTCCGAGTCGACAACCATCTGCTTGTAGGCATCAAACGCGATGCTTTCCTCGGCCGCGATGAACCGTGTCCCCATGTAACTGAGGTCGGCGCCGAGGACCTCGGCGGCTCTCACCGCGCGACCGTCGCCAATTGCCCCGGCGAGAATCAGGATGCCGTCAAAGAATTCGCGTACGGCAGGTACGAACGCAAAGCCGGCCATCTGCCCCGTATGCCCACCGGCCCCGGCGGCGACGAGCGCAAGGCCATCAGCGCCGGCAGCGGCCGCCTTGCGCGCCAGTTCGACGCTGTTGACGTCGGCGATGACGAGCCCGCCGTAATCATGGATCGCGTCAATGACACGCGCCGGACTGCCGAGCGCGGTGATCACGAGCGGCGGGCGATACTTTTGTAACAACGCCAGTTCGGCATCCAGGCGATCGTAAGTGCTGTGGACGATCAGGTTCTGCGCCCAGACGTCGGTCGCACCGCCGGCATGCTGTTCCCGCAGGTGTTTGAGCTCGCCGGTGATGCGGTCGAGCCACGCCTCGAAGTCATCGATGCTGCGTGCGTTCGGTGCCGGGAAGGAGCCGATAATGCCGGCGCGACAGGATGCGATGACGAGATCGGGACCGGACACGAGGAACATCGGAGCGGCCACGACAGGAATACGCAGCGTCGCGCGAAGCGCCGCAAAACGATTACGTGCGTCAATGGAAATCATCAGCTGGGCGGTTCTCAACTTGCGGTAAGTAACTTTCATTATTAGACTAACAAAACCGGTCTGGACCGGCAATATCAAGAACGGGTTGGGGGTGCGTATATGGAGTCCATTGGCCAGGAAATCTGGTTCGTACTCGGGGTGAACGCTGCAATAACACTGGCGGCAGTCCTGTTCCTCTGGCTGGTCAGCATCCTGATTCGCGACGTCAGCATTATCGACATGTTTTTCGCGGTGCTGCTGTTCGCGATAGCCGGCAGCAGTTACCTGTTGAGCGATGGTGTGCTGCTGCGTAAACAGCTCATCCTGGTGCTCGTGGGTATCTGGGCGCTGCGTATCACGATCCACCTGATCAGGCGCAACTGGGGACATGGCGAGGACCCGCGTTATTCGAAACTGCGAACCTGGGTCAATGACGATCGTGCTTTTGTCTGGCTGAGTCTGCGGCAGGTGTTCCTGTTGCAGGGCGTCGTCATCTGGTTCGTCTCCCTGCCGGTGCAATTCGGCCAGGTATTCACACAGCCTGCCGAACTTGGATGGCCTGCCTGTATCGGCATCGTCGTGTGGGTGATCGGGATCATTTTCGAAACGGTTGCCGATCTGCAACTGACTCGATTTCGGGCGGACCCGGCAAACAAGGGCACAGTCCTGAATACCGGGCTGTGGCGGTACTCGCGGCACCCGAATTATTTTGGCGAACTGTGCGTGTGGTGGGGCTTGTTCCTGATTGCCTGTGACAACCCGCTGGGCCTGGTCACGATCATCGGGCCAGTTTTGTATACTTACCTGATTGTCAATATCACGGGGCAGGCGACGCTGGACAAGAAGCTCGCCCGGGAACGGCCCGGATACAGGGAATACATGGAATCCACAAGTGGCATGATTCCGCTGCCGCCCAGGAGGAATCGGCCACAGTCGTGAAAGCCCAAGCCAAATCGCAGGTCGATTCGAGCCTGATCCTCAGCAGCCAGGTGGCGCAGGCTCTCTCCGTTATCGGGGACCGGTGGGCGCTATTGATCATCAGGGACGTCTATCTCGGCGTTCGTCATTTCGAAGATCTCAGGAAACGTATCGGGGCCGCGCGCGGTACGCTGGCGTCACGGCTCAAGTCCCTGGTCAAGCGGGGCATTCTCTACAAGGAACCGTACCAGGACAGTCCGGTTCGCTATGACTATCGGCTGACGGAAAAAGGACTCGACCTGTATCCGATGGTGGCGATGATCTGGGCCTGGGACCACAATTGGGGCAAGCATGTCGATCTGCCGCGCTCGTTGTTCCACAAATCCTGTGACAGCGAAATGGTGCCGATCTATCGGTGCAAGTGCTGCAAGGAAAAAGTACGGCCGCAGGACATCAGGTTCTCACCCGGAGACGACTTCGCCAAGGCCAAGAAGGTCGCGCCGAGATTTCAGCGCCGCTCGAAGTCGAAGCGCGAGAAGAACGGAGACTTCGGCAAGAACGACGTTTCGGCCGTCGACTGCATGGGAGACCGGTGGACGTCGCTGGTTTTGGCCGCGGGCTTTTTCGGGCTGAAGCGTTTCGACGATATTGCGTCGGCCATCGGCATCGCGACGAACATACTGGCAGATCGGCTGTCGTTGCTGGTGCAGGGTGGGGTCCTGGATCGCGTTCCCTACCGGGACCGTCCGGTCAGGCACGAGTATCGCCTGTCACAAAAGGGCAGGGATCTTTACAGCCAGACGATCGCCTTGCATGACTGGGCCAATCGTTGGCTCATTGCCCCGGGCAAAGAGCCCCTGCTGTTACAGCACCTGCCCTGTGGCAAGCCGTTCGAGGGGGAAGCGGTCTGCAGCGAATGCGAGCAGGTACTGCATCCGAAGGATGTCAGGTACAGCAAAAGCTAGCCCGTACGGCCACCTTCCATGATCAGCCGGGCAGCCTCTTTCGCCGATGAGGCGGCCCCTTCGGTACCGATAGTGCCGGGCGAAGTGCAACCATCGCCAATATTGAACAGGTTCCTGACAGAGGTCGTGACGGGCAGCATATGACCGGCCCAGCGGTGCATGCCCGGGCCCTGGCCGGAATGCTTTGCCTTGACGAGGAACTCGGCGTTATCGAGCTTTCCGGGGAAATTCTCTTCGAGTTCACGCAACGTGTTATCGAGCTCCTCTTTGAGATTGGCATTCGCCGCGTCGGTCGGGGCACCGAAAGCCGTGTGCAGGTAACGCCCCGGCGGTGAAATGTCCGCCGAGATCAGCGACGGAATCTCCAGGTAGATCAGGTTCCGGTTGTTGCCGAACACGAGACAGCCGTCGAAGCCTTCGATCAATGGCTCATCGGTGACAAAGGAGATATGAAAAATCGGCGCTTCATGCGGCGACTTGTCGAGCTTGGCAAGATAGTCGGCGTCGAATTGCTCCCTGCCACCGGCCAGTGCCACGGTCCGGTCTGGCCCGGTATTCGACAGGACATTGTCTGCCGTGAAGAACTCCTCGCCGCGATCCCTGGATTTGACCAGCACACCGGTGGCTTTGCCGTCCTCGATCCGGATTTCGCGGCATGTCGTGCGTCGCAGGATGTGGGACCCACGCTTCTCTATCGCTTCGGCAAGGGCGTCCATCAACTCGCCATTGCCATTGGCAGCCATGCCGAAGCGGCTGCCACGGCTGCTGTAGGCGAGAAACCGGAAAAATTCGCCGGCCGGTATTTCATGCAGGTTGGTGCCCATCAACGCGGCGCAGAACCCCTGGAACAGGTTGATGACGTTTCGGTTATCGGTATGCCGCTCCAGCCAGTCGCGAAACGTTTCGGTATCGCCGGGCATGTCTTTCATCGCGGCCACGAAACCCTGGAATAGTTCGTCGGCTTTGTGTTCGTCTTCTTCGAAGGCGAACCTGATCAGGCCACGCAGCCCGCCACCGGACTTCTGCTGGTCGAAGTCACCGTGCGGCAGCCGGTAACGCATGCGTCCCGTCAGTTCGATCATGTCCATCGGCACGTCCAGCAGATCGAACGCCTCGCGGATGGCGCTTTCCCTGGCCATAGGAACCATGATCGCGCCGGTGGTAACCCGGCACCCGTTTCTTGAACGATGTGAGCAGCGCCCGCCGAGATGTGGCGACTTTTCCACCAGGACAACGCGCTGGCCGGCCGCGGTAAGCCGCGCTGCGGCGCACATACCGCCCATTCCCGCGCCGATTACGATGGCATCGAAATGTTCCGTCACTCGACTCGCTCCCTGGGCTAGACCCGCTCGATAATAGTAGCCGTGCCGATGCCGGCGGCGCCGGAAACGGCGACGAGCCCGACATTGAGGTCACGCCGTTCCAGTTCGTCGAGTACCGTGCCGATCAGGGATGTGCCGGTGGCGCCCATCGCGTGACCGAGGGCGATAGCGCCGCCATTGACGTTGACCTGGTCGTCTCTCCAGTCGGTATCGCGGATGAACTTGATCGACGTTGCCGCGAAGGCCTCGTTGAATTCGACGAGGTCGACATCGCTTTCCGACATGCCACCTTTCTTCAGAACCGCATGTGCCGCGTCGATGCCGCCAGTCAGGGCGATCAGTTCGTCTGCAGAGGCGTTGGCCATCGCACGAATGCGTGCGCGTGGCTTGAGCCCGTGTATTTCGCCGGCTTTCGCGGAGCCGATGATGGCAAGAGACGCGCCATCGACGATGCCCGGGGAGTTGCCGGCGTGATGCACGTAGGAAAGCTCGCCGAGGTCGGAGAACGTCTTCTTGAAGACCGCTTCATAACCCTGTTTGCCGAACTGGGTAAACAACGGGTCGAACGTCGCGAGCTTCTCCGCGGTCACGGAACCGCGAACGCATTCATCCCGATCGACGCCATCGACTGCGACCAGCGACTTCGAGAACGCACCACTTTCCTGCGCGGCAGCGGCGCGTTGCTGCGAGCGGACGGCATACGCGTCACATTCGTCACGGCTGATGCCGTCGATGCTTGCGATGAGGTCGGCGGCCAGGCCCATGATGACGAAGCGGGCTTCACGGGAAACTTCCGGATCGACGTAGTAGCTCGCCTTGTCCGACAGCATCGGTACGCGCGACATGGATTCGACGCCACCGGCCAGGACAATGTCGTCGATACCGGTCATCACTTTCATCGCCGCGAAATTGGCGGCATCGAGACCCGAGGTGCAATAGCGATTGATGGTGATCCCCGAGACGCTGCTCGGCAGGTTGCTGACCAGGGCGGCAACCTTGGCGATATTCCCGCCCTGTTCGCCAACCTGGGTGACGCAACCGAGGATGATGTCATTAATTGCGCCGGCATCGAGATCGTTGCGCTCGATAATGGCAGCAACAAGCGCCTTCTGTAATTCGAGCGGCGTCAGGTGGTTGAGAGCGCCACCTTCACGTCCCTTGCCGCGGGGCGTACGCACGGCGTCGTAGATGTATGCCGATTCCATTACGGAGACTCCGCGTCAAATAACGACTTGACGTCGCGGCGTTGAATCTTCCCCGTTGCGTTGTGCGGCAGCTCGTCGACGCACACCAGTTTCTCGGGCAGCTTGAAGACGGCAAAGCCTCGCTCTTTCAGGAAACCGGTCAGGTCTTCGAGTTCGATCGTCTCGCCCGGTTTCGGGACCACGGCTACGCCGATGCGTTCACCCAACACATCGTCGTCGATGCCGACCACGCAGACCTGTGCGACCTTGGGGTGCGACGCGAGTTCGTTATCGATCTCATCGGGCGAAATGTTGACGCCGCCGCGCACGATAATGTCCTTGCAACGCCCCACGAACTTGTAAAACTGCGGGCTGTCTCCTTCACCTGTAATCTCGAACACATCGCCAGTCCGAAAATACCCATCCGGGGAGAACACCTCGGCGTTGGCCTCCGGTGACTTGTAGTAACCGTCGAAGACAGTCGAACCCCAGATCTCGAGTTCGCCCTGTTGTCCGACGTCGGTCACTTCTTCCCGCGTATCCAGCGAGACGAGGCGCGTCTTGAGATTGTTGCCGGTGCGATTCGCCCATTCGAGGCCGTCGACACCGAAACGCGGGAAGTACTGGGCGCGTTCGGCGTAGTCCGGCAACTCCTTTGGGCCCGATGCGAGACAGATACCCTCATTGGAGCCGAAGATGTTGAGGATCTCAATGCCATAGTCTTTGCCGAACCCGGCCACCATGAACTCGGACAGCGGGGCGCTGCCGGAGCCGATGCAGCGCAGGCTGGATATGTCGACCGAATCCAGGACCTCGCGCTTCTTCAGCAGCATCGTCAGGACGGCGGGCGGGGCAATCGTATAGGCGACTTTTTCATCGTGAATCTGCTTCAGGAACACCTGCATATCGAATGGATGATGCAGAACCAGCGTGCACGAGCGCATCAGCCAGCAGTAGAGAAACCCGCCGATTGCTGCCATGTTGACGATAGGGAAAGGGTTCAGCAGGATTTCGTTATCCTGCATCAGCGCGGCGTCATGCGCGCCGATAGCTGATGCCATCCACATGTTGTGACTGCGCGGCACACCCTTCGGCTGGCCGGTTGTACCGGAGGTCCAGCAGATCGTGAAGATGTCGTTCGCCGTAATATCCAGGCCATCGACATAGGCGCGGTAGTCAGGATGCTCGCCAGGCTCGTCCGTGGACAGTGCCAGGGAAATTGCACCGTCCGGCACATCGTTACCAAAACAGAAGATCTTGCAGCTGTCGGCGAATACGGGCCCGTACTCTGCGGCGAAATTCTTGCCTTTGAAGTTGGCCAGCGAGATATAGCCGGCAGGTTCGACAACCTTGGCTGCCTTGTCGAGTTCGAAGCGGCCGTACTGCATTGGCACGGGGCTGATGATGACGCCGAGCTTGCCAAGCGCCAGGTAGATGATGGCAAGTTCCACGATGTTCGGCAGCTGTACGATGACGATGTCGTCCCGGCGCAGGCCGCTTTCATAGAACCGCACGGCGACATTCTCGGCGATGTTGGCCAGCTCAGAGAATGTCAGGCGCTGGGCCTCGCCATCGGTAAACTCGCTGCGGTTGAATTGATCCACCAGCGCAAGCCGGTCCGGACTGGCTTTAACCGCCGCCCGGAACAGGTCGTCGAGGGTTTGTTCGCCCCACCAGCCCCGCTGGGTCAGGTCTTTGATTCTCTCGGTCGGTGTTGTACGCATGATCTCCTCGCTGCGATTGCCAATCGATCGGCAGGCTAGTATATTCCTAAGTCTATTTATGAAAGTGACCCAAAGCAACCGGAATCAACTTATGCCTGCTGAAATCGATTTCTTCTTTGACTTCTCTTCATCGTACTCCTATGTCGCGACGCCGCGCGTTGCCGAGCTCGCCGACAAGTACGACGTTACCGTCAACTGGAAACCGTTCCTGCTGGGCGTCATTTTCAATGCCCTCGGTCACACGCCGCCGCCAGCGGACAGTATCAAGATGCGGCACGCGCGGCTTGACCTCGAGCGCTGCGCCGAAATTGCCGGGTTGCCGCCCTTCGGGTTTCCGAAGCCCTTTCCGTTCGCCGCCGTTACGGCATCCCGGGCATTCTGGCATTTGCAAGACACTGACCCCGGCAAGGCGGTCGGATGGGCAAAGGCCGTTTTCAACGCGAGTTTCGCCGAGGGGCGCGACTGTTCCAGCCCGGAAGTGCTGGCAGACATCGCGACGGGCCTTGGACACGATGCAGAACAACTGCTCGCGGCGACCGCAACGGATTCGGTCAAAGCCAAACTGAAAGAAGTGACGGGCCAGGCGATGGAACGAGGCGTGTTCGGCGCGCCGACGTTCTTCGTCGATGGCGAAATGTACTGGGGTGGCGATCGGCTGGTGCACGTCGAGCGGCACCTCAAGAAAAAATAGTCGATGCAAGGGCGGAAGGCACTATGACGGAACGCGTTTACATACTGGGCGGTTACCAGACCGACTTTTCCGAGAACTGGGCGAGAAACGGCATCGAGATCTTCGATGCCTTCGGCGGGACCGTGCAAGCGGCTTTCGACGCGGTCGATCTCGAGCCGGAAGCGGTCGAGGTTGCGCATGTCGGCAACTTCGCCGCGGAACTGTTTTGCCGGCAGGGGCATCTCGGTGGCTTCTTTGCCGCGCTTCATCCCGCATTCTCCGGTCTGCCCGCCTCGAGACACGAGGCGGCGTGCGCATCGGGCAGCATTGCCGCCCTGTCAGCTGCCGCCGACATCGAAGCAGGCCGTTACGGGCTTGCCGCCGTGATCGGCATCGAGCAAATGCGCAACGTGCCGGGTGAACAGGCGGCGGACTACATCGGCGGCCCGGCGATGTGGAGCGGACATGAGGCAACCGACGTGACCTATCCCTGGCCGCATATGTTCAGCGAGGTCGCGATCGAGTATGACAAGCGCTTTGGATTGAAGCAGGAGCACCTCGCCGGCATCGCCAGGGTCAATTTCGCGAACGCCAAGCGAAACCCCAATTCCCAGACGCGCAAATGGGTGTTTACCACCGAGAGTTTTCTCGAAGATGACGCGGCCAACCCGGTCATAGAAGGCCGCATGCGCAAGCATGACTGCGGCCAGATCACCGACGGCGCTGCATGCGTGTTCCTCGCCAATGCGGAAAAGGCTGCGGAGTATGCGAGGCGCCGCGGCATCAACATTGGCGATATTCCCTACATCAAGGGCTGGGGCCACCGGACGGCACCTATCAGCTACGCACAGAAAATAGAGGAAGGGCGCAGTGGAGATTACGTCTTCCCTCATGTGCGCGGCACGATTACCGACGCCTTCGCGCGTGCAAGGATGAGCGGCGTCGACGACCTCGATGGCATCGAGACACACGATTGCTTCACGAGTACCGAGTACATGGCGATCGATCACTTCGGCATCACGCCGCCCGGCGAAAGCTGGAAGGCTGTAGAAGCCGGTGATATCGAGATTGGCGGCCGCATACCGGTCAACGCAAGTGGTGGCCTGATCGGGCTCGGTCACCCGGTCGGTGCGACCGGCGTGCGCATGATTCTCGACAGCTACAAGCAGGTGACGGGTCAGGCGGGCGACTACCAGATCGAAGGGGCATCGAATGTTGCGACCCTCAACATCGGGGGCAGCGCAACGACGACCGTCTGCTTTGTGATCGGCACATGAGTCGCTCAAGGGCGCCGCGTCGCAGCAGTATCGCGATCGCTTTTACCTGCCTTTCAATCTTCGCGGTGAGTGCCTGCCAGCCGCCACCTGATCCCGCGGCACGTTGCGCAGCGATATCGTCCAGGCAGATTCCCGGCGTCACGGTCGAGGCGACTGCAATTGTGACGGATCGCGAAGACTTGCCCGGTTTCTGCCAGGTCCAGGGCTCCATCGACCCGAGTATCGGATTCGAAGCGCGCCTGCCGCTGGCTGACTGGAACGGCAAATACTACCAGTCCGGATGCGGTGGCTACTGCGGCATGGTCCTGCCGGACAAGCCCGGATTTTCGAATACGATCAACGAAGCGTTGAAGCGGGGTTACGCGACGATTACGACGGATGGTGGCCACCAGGCAACTATTGGTGACCCGTCCTGGGCCGAGGGCAATCCCGAGGCAGTCGAACTTTATGGTTACCGGAGCATCGCGCTGACCCACGCAGCGGGGACGGCACTGGTCAGCGCCCTGTACGATACCGAACCGTCGCAGGATTACTTCGGCGGGTGTTCGAACGGTGGACGCATGGCCGCGATGGCGGCGCAACGCTACCCCGACCTGTTCGACGGCATTCTCGGCGGCGCAGGGGTTCTCAATCTATCGCAGTCAGGCGGTATCTACGGCTCCTGGGTGCAGCAGTCGAACTCCGACGAGAACGGCGAACGGATTCTGACGCAGGCAAATTTCGGGAACAAGATTCCGTTGCTCGAAAACGAAGTCCTGCGGCAATGCGACGCCGTCGACGGAGTTTCCGATGGACTTATTGCCGCGCCGCGGGAATGTCGCGTGGACGTTGATTCGTTCCCGGCCTGCGAAGGCGACAACGACGCGCAATGTTTCACACTCCGGGAGAAAGACGTCCTGCGCGCCTGGTACCAGGGGCCACGCAACTCGGACGGCGTGCAACTTCAGCCCGGCATGCCACCGGGCGGTGAACGCTACATGGGTTTCTGGTTTCTCGATCCGGATGACGGTGTTGCCATCGGCAACCAGCTTGGTGGCGGCTTTGCAAAGTATCTGGGTTTCGAGGGGGGGACGCCGGACGATTACACGGCGCTCGATTTCGACTTTGACAAAGATCCCCAGAGGCTGACTCGCAACGCCGCGGTGCTCGATGCGCTGGACCCCGACCTGCGGGACTTTCGCGACGCCGGCGGCAAATACCTGATGTGGCACGGCTGGGCCGACGCGCTCGTGTTGCCGGACCAGAGCCTCGATTATTACGAAAGCGTGGCTGACGAAATGGGTGGCTACGAATCGATCGGGTCATTCTTCCGGCTGTTCCTGATGCCCGGGCATGGCCACTGCTGGGAGATTCCGGCTGGCGTGCCCGACCAGTTCGACCCGATCACGGTTCTGGATCAATGGGTGACGACCGGCAAGGCGCCGGAGTCAATCCTCGCCGAACCCCGGACCGACGATACGGTTCGGGTTCCGGAGATAATGTTGTGCCCGCATCCGTCGACGGCGCGCGTCGTCGACGGCCCGGACGTTGCTGTGCAATGCGAGGGGTCGCAGTGACAGACATTGATATCCGCGAGCGACTGGCGTCATTGCGCATGCCCTTGTTCGCTGCACCGATGTTCCTGATCTCAGGGCCAGAGCTCGTCATCAGCGCCTGCAAATCCGGGATCATCGGGGCTTTTCCCAGTCCGAATGCGCGCATGCCCGAGATACTGGATGAGTGGTTGACCGAGATCGACGCCGCGTTAAATGATGGCAGCGAGGCTGCCGCGAATCATGCACCGTACGCGGCCAATCTCGTGGTACACAGTACGAACAAGCGATTTCCCGAGGACCTCGCGGTCGTCGTCAAGCATCGTTCACCGATCGTCATCACAGCCCTGGGCAGTCCGGCCAGGGTTGTCGAACCGGTGCACGAATACGGCGGTCTCGTGTTCGCGGACGTCAACAACGTCGCCTATGCGCGCAAGGCCGCGGCGACCGGCGTCGATGGGCTGGTCCTGGTCTGCGGCGGCGCGGGCGGACACACTGGTGCGCTGAGTCCGTTCGCATTCGTCAGCGAAGTGCGCAAGTTCTGGGATGGCTACATCGTGCTCGCCGGCGGCGTGGCGACCGGCGATGCCGTTCTGGCCTGTATCGCGGCCGGCGCGGATTTTTCGTATATGGGCACGAGCTTCATTGCCACCGACGAATCGATGGCAGAGGCCGAGTACAAGCAGATGCTGATCGACTGTACGGCCGAAGACCTGTTGGTCACAAAGGCATTTACCGGCGCCAACGCAAGCATGATGATTCCCAGTATCGTCAAGCAAGGTCTCGATCCGGCAGCCATCGCCGGCAAGTCGGCCAAGATGAATTACACGGGGCAGGACGGCGCCGACGTGAAACCCTGGAAAGGCATATGGGCCGCCGGGCAGGGCGTCGGAACCATTGACACCATTGTGCCGGTGGCGACACTCGTTGATCGGCTGGCGACCGAGTTCGAGCAAGCGAAGCAGCGAGTCGCGTCCCTGTAGGGACGCCGATAACAATAAACGGGGGTGCCGGGCAATGAGTGAACTGAGATCAATCGAAGAGCCGTGGCCGAGTCAACGCTACGCCTGGTTCGTCGTCATCGTGTTGATGACGCTGTATATCTTCTCGTTCATCGATCGCATGATCATTGCGCTGCTGGTGACGCCCATCAAGGCAGACCTGAATCTGTCCGATACGCAAATCGGCTTGCTGCACGGACTGGCCTTCGCATTTTTCTACACGTTTCTCGGCGTCTTTATTGCGCGCCTCGCGGACAACTGGGACCGCACCAAGCTGATCGCAATCGGCGTCCTGTTATGGGGCCTCGCCACTGCGGCATGCGGTCTTGCCGGCAGCTTCGCGGTCCTTTTCCTCGCGCGGGTTTTCGTCGGTGTCGGTGAAGCAACGCTGTCGCCTGCCGCCTATTCGCTGATATCGGACTACTTCCCGCCAGCGAAGCGTGCGCGGGCGATGAGCGTTTATACATCCGGAATCTATTTCGGCGTGGGCATCGCGATGATTTTCGGCGGGATCGTGATCGGTCTCGTGGAGCGGGCGGGGGGACTGGAGTTCCCGGTGCTCGGCGCCGTCGAGCCGTGGCAAGCCGTGTTTTTTGCTGTCGGTCTGCCCGGGTTGTTATTTTTCGCGATTGTCAGGTTTTTCGTGCGCGAACCCGCGCGCCGGGAAGTCAGCGCTGTGCCACCGACTTTCGCGGCATTCCGCGCCTACTTCATGGAGCGGCGCAAGCTGTATCTCGGCCACTACCTCGGTTTCGCTTTCAATGTGCTGTATTCCTACAGTTTCTCGGCCTGGACGCCCGCCGTGCTGACACGCGGCTACGGGTTGACGTCGGCCGAATCCGGCTTGTGGCTCGGTCTCGTCATCCTGATAAGTGCGCCAAGCGGCATCATGCTCGGCAGCGTGCTCAGCCAGCACTTCCACCGACGCTTCGGCAATGGCGCCGCTTTACACGTTGGCATGTTCGCGGCCCTGCTGGGAATTGTTCCTGCCGTACTGTTCCCGCTGGCGCCAAACGTCTGGAGCGCGCTGCTTCTGATGGGTCTCACGCAGTTCATCATCAGCATGCCGTTCGGGGTCGCACCGGCAGCGCTGCACGAGGTCACCCCGAACCAGTTTCGCGGCCAGATCATCGCGATCTACCTGTTCTTCATCAATATCATCGGCCTCGGCACCGGGCCGACGATCGTTGGCCTGATAACGGACTATGGCTTCAAGGACGAAAGTGCAGTGGCCAGCTCGCTGCTGGTCATGGCGCTCGTGTTCCTGCCGCTGTCCGCTTTCATTCTGTCACGGGCCGCGAAGACGTTTCGTGACTTCAAGGACCCTGCCCTAAAGTGAGCGCAGGTGGCAGACCGGTCGTCGTGCTGGTACCGGGCATGGGCAACAATGCCCGGCTATGGTCGCAGCAGGTCGCCGCTTTGTCGGGAGCTTATCGAGTCGTCGTCGGCGATTACCATGGAGCCGGGTCAATAGAGGAGATGGCGGACCGGGTGCTCGCGCAGGTGCCGTCCGGTTCCTTTTCTCTCGTCGGTTTTTCGCTTGGCGCATACATCGCTCTGAACCTCGTGGGCCGGCATGCAGGACGCATCGACCGGCTTGCACTGATAAGCGCTTCACCGTTTGCCGATTCCCCGCAGGCGATCGAGGAGCGGGAGCTCCTGATTGCCCGGGCGCAGGATGACTATGACGGGGTGCTGGCGGACATTGGCAAGTTCATCGTGTGCGCGGACGGACCGTTCGCGCGCGAGGCGCGGGATGCGGTAACGGTAATGGGCCGCGAACTCGGGGTCGAGGAGTTTTGCCGTCAGCAACGTGCCGCGATGCATCGCCAGGATGTGCGGGATCGACTCTCTTCGATCGAGTTGCCGGCAATGGTGCTTTGTGGCGCCGGCGACCGCGTAACACCGGTCAGCGGAAACCAGTACCTGGCCGACCACATCCCCGGCGCGAGCCTGCAGGTGCTGGAGCACACCGGGCACCTGGTACCACTGGAAAGACCGGGCGAAGTCAGCAGGTTTCTCGGCGAGTGGTTGCGGTAGGGGGAGTATTGAGCGCCCCCGGGTGCGCTGCGAAGGGCGGTTTGTCGTTGAGGTCTGGCGGGTGCTATTCGTGATTGCAAATTGTCCACTCAGCGAGTAAGCTCCTAGTGAGTCTTTTTATGAAAGTAATAGATTTGCAGACTTCGAATGCCGTGATGAGGTGACGGCATCCAGGTCAATATCGCATCAACAAGAATCCTGCCGCTGTTCGGACGGCGGCGCACCTCGGGGGAAGAAAATGAGTAATTACAGTCGTACCAGTTCGAAAAAATTGAAAATGTCGGGCGCCCTGGCGGCGCTCCTCGCCGCAACGCCGTTATGCGTATCTGCACAGGAGAGCGACGGCGGAGGCCTTGAGGAAATTGTCGTCACCGCCGAACGTCGTTCCGAGAGTCTGCAGGACGTACCGATGTCGATCGTTGCAATCAGCGGCGATGACATTAATCCGGCAGGCATTTCCAATCTGACGGATATCGCGAACGCGACACCAAACTTCAATTTCACGGAATTCAACCTTTCCGAACCACAGATCTATATTCGTGGTATCGGCAACACCAACGATTCGGGTGGCTCCGACCCGGCAGTCGCCGTCTTCCTCGACGATGTCTACCTGGCTCGTCCGTCTTCCGCGGGTATGGACCTGTATGACGTCGAAAGAATCGAGATACTTCGTGGTCCGCAGGGCACGCTGTACGGCAAGAATGCCGCAGGTGGCACGATCAGCGTGGTGACCCGCAAGCCGCAACAGGAATTCGAGGCGAAAGCAGGCGTCACGGTAGGCGACTACAGCCTGTTCAGGGTTGGCGCGTACGTCAACGGCCCCCTGTCCGACACGATCGCCGGCAAGATCGTCGTGGACTGGGAAAGCCGCGACGGCTATGCCGAGAACATCACGACTGGCCAGGACCTCGAAGATGCCGATACGAAGAGCGTTCGCGGCCAGTTGCTGTTCACGCCGTCGGAGTCGGTCGACGTCCTGCTGGGCTTCGATTACACGGATATGTCCGGGAACGGCGCGATGCGTTACCTGACCAACCTGGATATCGCGGGCTTGTCACCGATCGCCAATATTCCGGCGTTGATCGCCCTCCAGGAACAGGCCCGCGCTGGTCTCAGCGAACGCCAGTCCTCGGCCGATATCGATCAGTATGCGGACAAGACGCTCTCCGGTTTCCTGGCGCGGGTGGATGCCGGCTTCGACTTTGCGACGCTGACTTCGATCACCGCTTACCGGACCGAAGAGTCGGCCTGGTTGCAGCCGCTGGTGCCGCTCCTGTCTTCTGAGGATGGCGGCCTGGGCATTTACGAGGTTAACGACTGGGCGGACCAGGATGGCAACCAGTTTTCGCAGGAGTTTCGGCTGTACTCGGAAGGCGAGAGGCTGAAGTGGTTGCTGGGACTGTTCTACCTCGATGAAGATGTCGATCGTTCCGAAACCTTTACGACCTACTGGCAGGCGGGTACGCCATTGGCTGGCCTTAGTCCGGGCGACGTGACTTTCAACCAGAGCTCGAACAACAAGAGTTCCGCTGCGTTTGGCCAGCTGACCTGGGATGCAACCGACACGCTGTCCCTGACGCTCGGCATGCGCTACACCAAGGACAAGAAATCGATCTACAACCAGGCGATCGACAATATCGACGGCATCCCGCCGACGGGTATTCCGCTGGTCGGAGCACCGTATGAGGTTTCCGCTTCGGCCTCGTGGAGCCAGCCGACGTCGCGTCTCTCGGTCGAATGGCGACCGACGGATAGTGCGATGTTGTACGCAACCTACTCGGAGGGTTTCAAGAGCGGCGCATTCAACGGCACCCAGGGCGATCCGATCGCGGCCAGCACGCCACTCGAGCCGGAGACAGCGGATAACATAGAAGTCGGCGCCAAGACCCTGTGGTTCGACAATCGCTTCCGCTTCAATTTCGCCTATTTCGATCTGTCCTACGATGATCTGCAGGTCTGGTACCTGGAGAACGCCGTGCTGGTCGCCGCCAACGCGACGGCCAGTGTCGATGGTTACGAAGCGGATTTCGCGTTCGCGATCACGGATGATTTCATCGTCTCCGGTGGCTTTGCCGGACTCGACGGCCAGTATGATGAGTACGTCACGCCGACCGAGAATTTCACGGGCAACGACCTGCCGCGAGCGCCGGACAGCAGCTGGTACCTGAAGGCCAACTACACCGTGATGCTCAATGGCGGGGCGTCGCTGGCCTTTGTCGGCACTGCTGCCTACACCGACGAGTTCACCTACGAGCCAAGCAACGACCCGCGGCAGTTGGAACCTGACAAGACGATTTACGACGCGTCAGTGAAATACCTGTCTGCGGATGACGTCTGGGATGTCACGCTTTGGGGCAAGAACCTCACCGACGAGCTGTACGGGGTGCACGGAATTTCCGGTACCTACGGTGGTGCATCGAGGATCTGGGGGCCGCCACTGACCTGGGGTGTGAGCTTCAATTACAGCTGGGACTGATCTTCGCACCAGTCTTTCTGCAACCCACTGCAGGAAAGGAAGGGGCTGACATCGTCAGCCCCTTTTTTTTAATTTGTTGTCATGGCGAAAGCATTTGACGCAGTGGTCATCGGTTCCGGCGTCGGCGGAATATGTTCGGCGGCGTTGCTGGCACATGCAGGCCACCGCGTGCTCCTGGCCGAAAAGAGGCGGCACCGTATACGACCCCAGCAGAGGCGCTACTCGTTTTCGAGGCTATTACTACTGCCTGAACTCGCGAGTCATCCCCAGGACGCGATCTGGTTTGGCTTCATGAAGCAGGCATGAAAGCCAGGCGGCACTCGTTGTGGCAATCGCACACGTGCAATCGGTCCCTGGCCCAGGTCGAGCGCATCGAACACCTGTAACTGTTGTTCGCGCGTGCTGTCATTCCAGACGAAGGTCACCACGTAACCGTGATCTTCGCTGCGCTGGTCGTCTGCTGGTGCGAACCAGGGTTCGCTGTACCAGCAGCTGTCATGGTCGTCGCTCCACGCACCGACATTTTCGCCGGTATCGGTGTTGTACTTGCGAATGCCGGTCCAGCGCAAAATCTTGGGATCGTGGTCCACCAGGTAGCCGAATTGCGACTTCCGCCCCGTGCGGGCGGCGTCGTAACCGGGGAATTCCACGTTGAGATCCGGGTCCAGGCATTCCTCTTTCGTTTCGCCTGTTTTCACGTTCATGCGGTAACGCCACAACCTCGCGTCCATGACGAGGGTGGCGATCTGTCTCGCGGTCCGGTGTTCGTCTATGGCGTTGCCGGGCGTCATCGCCGGCATGTAACGGCAGGCCACCATCACGACCTCATCGCCTTCTTCCCACGCATTGACGACGTGGTAGAGAAAGCACGGTGAAAACTCGAACCAGCGGATCGTTTCCGACGCCCCGTATCGCGGGATAACGCCGAAGCGCGCCGGCAGAGACGCGTCGAAGCGGATTTTGTGGCGGCCGGCCAGATAGGCATCCGGATCGTTGTAGAGAGGCAGGTCATGCAGGATCGAGTAGTTCTCGGTAATCGCCATGTCGTGCGGCAGGCGGGAGCCAGGTAGTTCGATGAGCACCTGGTGAGTCGCCTTGCCGGAGGCGTCCACGACCCCGTAGCTCATGTGTGGCCGCGAGTGGTAGTAATCGAAGAACATCAGCTCACCGGTCACCTCGTCCACCTTCGGGTGAGCGGAGAAACCCTTGCCGGGACCGAAAATGTAGTCGCCGCGGCCGATGGTTTCGAGCGTGATCGGGTCGACGTGGTACGGCACGCCGGCAAGGTACCAGCACGCCACCGCGTGCCCTGCGTGGCCTATTACGTCGGTGTTGGCGGAGTCCTTGAGCGGCAGGTCCGGGCGGCCCTTGTGTGTCGACATGATGCCCGAGTACAGGCATTTGCCGGCGCGTTCTTCCGCGAGCCATGCATCGGTCCGCACCCACTTGTTACGGTATGTCAGTTTGCCGCGATCGAACTGTGCTGCATGCAACATGCCGTCGCCATCGAACGCATGGTAAATGCCCTCGGGCTCGAAATGCTGGTTAGGGCCGTTGCGCAGGTAGACGCCATTGAGGTTCCCGGGAATCTCACCTTCGACAGCCAGGTCGTCGAGAACCAGTTCCTCGGAAATGGGCGCGAAATTGCCCGTGAGCATCGGCCCATGAGACTCGCCAAATGGCGCATCGGGTCGGACAAGGGAAGAACTCATGGCTGGAGACCTCGTCGTTCGTGATGACGCTGAAAATGTTATCCAAGCCAGTCCAATAGTGCAAGTAACCCCGGATCAGGTGGATGCCGGGATCGACATGCATCCGGGGGCCGCCCATTCGAGCCGCTGATGCTCCGCAGTAACCGTGCCCAGGCGAGCCGCCACATCCGCAGGAATAGCGGCGGTCTTGCGCGCCTTGAGGTCAATGCTGATCGACAGGAATTCGATCGTGCAGGCCAGCACATCCGTGGTGTCGTTGACGACAAAGACCATGCCATGCAGGCGCTTTTCGTCATACGCGAGAAACCTGCCATAGGCCGTAACGCGGTCGCCGACATGCAACTCGTTCAGGTAGCGGAAGTGATTATCCAGGTCGACCAGCCCCATCCGGCGCTCGGCAAAGTAACGCTCGTCTACGCCGACGAGATCGAGCAGTGGCCAGCCGGAGTCGTTGTATATCGCCATATAGAAGCCGACATTGATGTGATCGTTCTGGTCGACCCACTGCAGAGGGATGGTCTGGCTGCAGAGGTTCGGCAGCTCGCGAATTGTCGCCACCGGAGGATAGTTGCGTTGTCTTGTCATCGAATTGGCACCCCGCCCACAAACGGAAATTCCGCGGACGCGACGAAGAATTGGCTGGAGACTACCGGGATTTCAAACTTGCATGTGCATCGATCCATTCGTGTGCGCAAAGCGCGCCCCAGAATGAAATTTCATTCGCGAGGGCCGCGACGGCACAGAGCTCGACGAACTTGTCGACCTTTCCGGAGCCGTGACAATCCATCAGCTCGAGGCACTCGCGTTGTGACGGCAGCCCCGTGCCACCGCCGACCGTGCCGGCCGTAACGTTCGGTATGTGCACGTCCCAGCGAAGGGTGTCGTTGTCCTGGTCATATTCGAGCATGTTGCTGGCCCAGCGGGATTCGACCGTCGCCGCGACGTCCTGCCCGCAGGCGATATACATGGCAACGATCGTATTGGCGATACTGTTGTGGGAATTCTGGCTGCCGCCCCACATCGCGAAATTGGAATAGTTCTGCTGGTGCCTCGGGATATCAGCGATCTCGGCGCGCGTGATGCGGCGCATGACCTCACCATCAATTGTCACGCTCGCCGTGACAGCCTTGCCCCGTCCCATCAGCGTGTTGACACTCGAAGGTGTCTTTTCCCCGCTCAATCCCCCGCCCATGCGAAAACGCTTGATGCCCGGATAGCGCTTGACGATCTCCTCGGCACCGCGTTGTCCTGAAATGCTGACCATGTTCTGGCCGGAGGCGTCGCCCGGATCCATTGTCATGCGCACGCACACCATGCGACCGAGCTGCCAGGCCTGGATGTCGAGCATCTTGCCATGCGACGTCGTCGACTCCATGACCGGGATGATCCAGGACCAGTCCTCGTTGATTGACCGGGTGAACTCGAACGCATCGTTGATTGTCTCGAACTCGAAGACCGGCGCACGTTGAATGCCGCCATTGCGCACGACCCTGACGTCGACGCCGCCGCACTCGTTCATAACCTTCATGCCCCTGGCAGTGGAAGCAACCAGCGTGCCTTCGGTCGTCGCCATCGGGATGAAAAACGTACCTCGGGCATGCTGGCCGCGTACGTCGACCGGGCCGGCAAGGCCCACCGGGATGCGTGTCGTACCCACGTAGTTTTCGATATTGGATACGGATACTTCCTCATAAACCTCTTTCTGTGCCTGCAGCACCGTGTCGCCCGATGACAATTGCGGCGGGAAGTCCGGATGAGACTCTATATTCATGATCGGTCCGTCGTAGTTACTTGCATAATTAGATTATAGTATGATCCGCCCGTATTGCGATACTCGCCCGGCAGAATATCCGGGCACTGGCTTCCGGGGAGACAAACGAAATGGGCGAATCGGTATTTGATGTAAGCGGCCACAATGCACTGGTGACGGGCGCCTCGAGCGGTTTCGGCGCTCATTTCGCAAAGCTGCTGGCCGGGCACGGCGCGCGGGTGGTCGTTGCGGCGCGGCGCACGGATCGCCTGGAGGCGCTGGTCGACGAAATCGAGAGCAATGGCGGCACGGCGCTTGCGACGGCAATGGATGTGACGGACGCTGCATCGGTAAGAGCGGCATTCGACAAGGCGCAGGACGCCTTCGGTGTCATCGACATTGTCTCCAACAATGCCGGCGTGGCCGATGCCAAGATGGCGGTCCAGATCGATGAGGCAAGTTACGACTTCGTCATGGACACGAACCTGAAAGGTGCATGGCTGGTCGCAAAGGAGGCGGGCACCCGCATGATCCAGGCAGGCGTGCCCGGCAGTATCGTCAATACGGCATCGATTCTCGGTTTGCGCGTCGCCATTTCCACCAGCGTCTACTCGGCGTCCAAGGCCGGGCTGATTTCCCTGACGCAGAGTCTCGCCCTTGAATGGAGCCGCAAGAAGATTCGCGTGAACGCGATCTGCCCGGGCTACTTCGTTACCGAGATCAATGCCGACTATTTCGATTCGGAGGCAGGCCAGGAATACCTCAGGAAAACGCCGGCGCAGCGGCCCGGAAAAATGGAAGACATCAGCGCGCCTTTCATGTTGCTCGCCAGCGATGCCGGCAGGTTCATGACCGGCGTCGCCTTGCCGGTCGATGGCGGCCATTGCATTGCGAATATGTAAGTGGTGACCGTCAGGGTAGCTTGAAACAGGGGAAGGTACACAACATGGACTTTGGATTCAGTCGCAACGTGGTCGAGTTGAGAAACGAACTCGACGCCTTCATGCAGGAACATGTTTATCCGGTCGAGGAACTCTACGCCGAGCAAATCGCGAGCGCCGACAATCGCTGGGCAACACCGCCGGTCATGGCGGAGCTGAAGGAAAAAGCGCAGGCAGCGGGCTTGTGGAACCTGTTCATTCCGGAGGAACACCAGGCATTCGGCGGCAAAGGACTGAGCAACGTCGAGTATGCGCCACTCGCCGAGACCATGGGGCGTGTGTTGTGGGCGCCGGAAATCTTTAACTGCAATGCGCCAGACACCGGCAACATGGAAGTGTTGATGAAGTACGCAACGCCGGAGCAACAGCAGCAATGGCTCACGCCGTTGCTGGCCGGTGACATTCGTTCCGCCTACGCGATGACCGAGCCGGCCGTTGCGTCTTCCGATGCCACCAATATCGAATGTTCAATCGTCAGGGACGGCGACGACTATATTGTCAACGGCAGGAAGTGGTTCATAACCGGCGCCATGCACGAGGATTGCAAGATCATGATCGTCATGGGCAAGTCGGATCCAGGGAATCCCGATCGGCACGTGCAGCAGTCCCAGATCCTGGTCCCGCGCGACATGACAGGTGTGAGCATCGTCAGGCCCCTGCGTACGCTGGGTTACGACGATCCGCCGCTTGGGCACGCCGAGGTCGTGTTCGACAATGTACGCGTGCCGGCCGCCAATATGTTGCTCGGCGAAGGACGCGGCTTCGAGATCGCTCAGGGCCGCCTGGGGCCCGGGCGCATTCACCACTGCATGAGGCTGATCGGTTGCGCCCAGCGATCGCTGGAACTCGCCTGCCGGCGGGTTGATTCCCGTAGCACTTTCGGACGCAGGATTGGCGAACACCAGTCGGTGCGAGAGGCCATCGCGAAATCGTTTGCGGCTATCGAGCAGGCAAGGTTGCTGACCCTGATGACGGCGGACAAGATGGACCGGGAGGGCAACAAGGAGGCGCGTGACCTGATCGCCGCAACCAAGATCACGGTACCCGTCATGGCGCAGGCCGTCATAGATAGCGCCATCCAGATGCATGGCGCCGGTGGCCTCACCGGCGACTGGTTCATGGCGGAGGCACTGAACTACGCTCGTTATTGCCGACTTGCGGACGGACCGGACGAGGTTCACATGATGGCGCTGGGCAAGCAGCTGATCAGGCGCTTTGCAGGGTGAGCCGTGGCGGCTGTTGATCGCATCGACCTGAAATCACTCGGTAGCCACCTCGAGGCGCATATACCGGGTTTCAGCGGACTTCGGGACGCCACAAAATTTGCCGGCGGGCAATCGAACCCGACATTCCTGCTCACGGCGGACTCCGGCCAGTACGTGCTGCGCAAGCAGCCACCGGGAGACCTGTTGAAATCGGCCCATGCGGTTGATCGCGAATACCGGGTCATCCGTGCGCTCGCGGATACGGACGTACCCGTGGCGCGCGCCTATCATCTCTGCACGGACACGCAAGTCATCGGCACCATGTTCTACGTCATGAGCTATGAGAACGGGCGGATATTCTGGAATCCCGCGCTCCCGGATATCGACCGGGACGAACGTCGCCTCGTCTACGATGAAATGAATCGCGTGCTGGCGACGCTCCACGATGTCGACATCGACGCCGTCGGCCTTGGAGACTTTGGTCGCCCTGGAAACTACTTCGAGCGACAGGTGGATCGCTGGAGCAGTCAATACCGCGCCTCGGAGACCGGGAAGATCGAGGCGATGGATCGCCTGATCGAGTGGCTCCCCGAGAACATGCCGGAGGACGACGGCCAGGTCAGCCTCATACACGGTGACTATCGACTGGACAATATCGTTTTCGCGCCGGACAGCCCGCGTGCGATGGCGGTGCTCGACTGGGAATTGTCGACGCTCGGGCATCCCTATGCTGACCTCGCGTACCAGTGCATGCAGCTGCGCATCGGCTCAGGGGACGTCGTAGCCGGGCTCGGCGATGCCGATCGTGCATCGCTCGGTATTCCGACCGAAGGGGAATACGTTGCTGCATACTGCCGTCGCCGGGGCATCGATGACATCCCGGATTGGGACTTCTACATCATCTTCAGCTTCTTCCGCCTGGCCGCGATCCTGCAGGGCGTCCTGAAGCGGGCTATCGACGGCAACGCGTCGAGCGCCAAGGCATTCGAATACGGGGCACTTGCCCCGAAACTGGCTGGTCTTGCGGCGCGTGTCATGGAGTCCGGGTAGCGAGGCAGTCCGGGTTGACGCAGATCAATGCGGCGTGGCGCGGGCGGTCGTATGGTTTCGCCCATGCCTGGAGGATGCGATTCGGACTTGAGCATGGCAGAGCGTTACGCGTCGCTCGTGCCGCAGTGCCTGACCTATCCGGAAGTACCCGAGCTTTTCGATACTTTCGGAGACAGGGACTATCGATATCACATCGAACGCGGTAACGCCGAGCTCATTCCACGACCCATATCCATTTCCCTCCATGTCCCGGAGGATCCCGGGAGCAACGAGCATTACACCGAACAACTGCTGCGCGAAATCGAGCTGGTAGCACCGCTTGTCGACCGCGACAGGGACGTTGTTCGGGTGCGGTGGACGGGCACTCCGGGCCGGCTGGGTGCGCAGCTGTCGGAGAGAGTGCTCGACAGTATCGCCCGGCATTTCCATGTCACTGCTGGTGCCGAGGTCAGCTGTCGAGTGACATTCGGGCTGGTGCCGCACTCGTGGGAGAGCCTCCGCGCAACCTTGCACTCGGCGTGTGACGCGCATCCGGACAGTATCGATCTGGTCGATGGCGCACTCTTGCGTACAAGCGGCACGCCTGTACAGGCGCTGGACGCAGCTGTCCGCCTGTCGATGCTCGAACGCGCCGCAAGCCTGCTGGCAGACCTCGGGTATGCGCATGCCTGCAAGGATCGATTCGTGCTCGGAGATTCGGGTGACGCGCCTTGCGACGCGGACCAGGTCGGCCTGGGCACAGGATCGATCAGCTGCACTGGTGGTGGCGTCTGCCACAATTTCGCAGACGTTCGCGAATGGCAGTCCGCCCTGGACAGGCAACGACTACCGGTGGCGCGTGGCAGGTCACTGACACGCCTGGAGCATCGGCGAGCCGAGTTGTTGCGAGCTTTTCTTTGCGGCGCCGGTATCGACGTAACGACGACAAAACAAACGCTATGCGACGACGACAGTTGCCTCGAGAAACTCCGCCATCTCGAGAACTGCGGCCTGGTCAGTGTGGACGCTGGCCGCGTCTGTGCATCGTCGCGCGGCCGTTACCTCTGGCGTATACTCGCGCAATGTTTCGATCCGGATTCGAACCACTCCGCACACGCCGAGGGCGGCGCGCCTGATGTTGAAGGACGTCAGCGGGGAATCCGTACTTAACAGCATCGCCGCCGATGACGGCGACGAGCTGAATTTCTGCAGTACCTGTGCTTTTTCCAGCGCCTGCCTCGAGCATGGTTACGACAAGTCCCGACTCACCGACCTCCATGTCCTGGTCGAGCACGTCGGGCCGTATCACGAAGGGCAACACATCTTCCGCGAAGGCGACAGCTTCAATGCGATCGCGGCGATTCGCGCCGGCACGGTAAAGACCTACGTCACCGATCTCGAGGGCAGGGAACAGGTGCTCGGCTTCTTCCTGCCAGGCGAGTTGATCGGCCTCAATGCAATTTCGTCGTCGCGTTATCCGTGCAATGCCGTAGCCCTGGAGACGGTCCTGTTGTGCCGGTTTTCCTTTCCGAAAATGGCGGTGCTCGCGGCGCGCATGCCGATGCTGCAGGAGCAATTGTTCCGGCTGCTCAGCCAGGACATTGGCAAGGCGAGCCTGCTTGCCGGCGACTTCACTGCCGAGGAAAGGATGGCGGCGTTCCTGCTGGTGATTTCACGCCGTTACGCGGACCGCGGCTTATCGCCGACCCGTTTTCGCCTGACGATGGCGCGCACCGACATTGCAAATTATTTGCGACTTGCCGCCGAAACCGTGAGCCGAATTCTCAAGCGCTTCCAGGAGCAGGGCCTGATTCGCGTGGAGCGACGTGACATCGAACTTGTCGACGCCGGGCACCTGCACGACATCGCGTGCAACGTCCTTAGAGACTGATACTTGACTTGATCTGGATCAGGGCGGACCGCGCCTCCGTCCGGCAGCATCTCCGCATCATTCGCTGGAGGTGCGACATGACCAATATCAAGAAATTATGGGCAGGCCTCGGCGGGCTGCTCGTCGTATCATTTTCAATTCTGCTGTTCATGGGCGGCGAGATTTACCGCCAGGCTCCACCGATGCCCGAGCGCGTCGTTACCGAAAACGGCGCCGTTGTTTTCACGCGTGCGGACATCGAAAGGGGCCGCCAGGTATGGCAGTCCATAGGCGGTCATCAACTCGGATCTATCTGGGGCCACGGTGGTTATGTGGCGCCGGACTGGACGGCCGACTGGCTGCATCGCGAAGCGGTCGCCACGATGGACATCTGGGCCCGTCGCGATTTCCGGGTTGACGGCTACGAAGCGCTTGGTCCGGGCCAGCAGGCCCAACTCGAGCGACGATTACAGTCGGAGATTCGCAGGAACACCTGGAATGCCGACGCCGGTACGATCACGATCGATCCTGACCGCGCGGCCGCGATGGCGCTGGTGACCGATCACTACGCAGGCCTGTTCGGCGCTGATCCTGCATATGCGGATTTGCGCGAAGCCTACGCGATGAAGAATGACACCGTCCCCGACGCCGGGCGAAGGGAGTCGCTGGTCGCGTTCTACTGGTGGACGGCATGGGCCGCAGTCACCCAGCGTCCGGACAAGGTCATCTCGTATACCAACAACTGGCCGGCCGAACCGCTGGTCGGCAACGAGGCACCCACGGCCACCTACCTGTGGACCGTATTCAGCGTGCTGTTCCTGCTCGCCGGCATCGGGCTGCTGGGCTGGTACTACGCCGTCAACGGCCACCGCGACGACAAGCCGACCGTATTGCCGGACAAGGACCCGCTGGCGTCGATAACGGTCACGCCGTCGATGCGAGCCACGGCCAAGTACTTCTGGATCGTGATCGCATTGTTCCTCGTGCAGATTCTGCTCGGCGCGATCACGGCGCATTACCAGGTCGAGGGCCAGCAGTTCTACGGTATGCCGATCAGTGACGTGCTGCCGTACTCGCTGACCCGCACCTGGCACACACAGCTCGCGGTGTTGTGGATCGCGACTGCGTGGCTCGGTACGGGCCTGTATATCGCTCCCGCCATTTCCGGGCACGAACCGAAGTTCCAGCGGTTTGGAGTGAACTTCCTGTGGGTCTGCCTGCTGGTCATCGTTGTCGGCGCTTTTGCCGGCCAGTGGTTTGCCGTCATGCAGAAGATGGGCCTCGAGTACAACTTCTGGTTCGGACACCAGGGTTGGGAGTACGTCGATCTCGGCCGGTTCTGGCAATGGTTCCTCTTCATCGGGCTCGGCGTCTGGCTGACGCTGGTCGGTCGTGCCTTGTGGCCGGCGTTACGCAAGGGCGGTGAATCGCGTCCGATCGTCATGCTGTTGTTCCTGTCCACGGTCGCCATCGGCCTCTTTTACGGCGCCGGCCTGATGTGGGGCGAACACACGCATATCTCGATGGTGGAGTACTGGCGCTGGTGGGTTGTGCACCTGTGGGTCGAGGGCTTTTTCGAAGTCTTTGCCACGGCCGTGATTGCGTTCCTGTTCACCCGGCTCGGACTGCTGCGGGTCAGCCTGGCAACGGCTGCCGTGCTGTTCGCGACGATCGTGTTCCTGGCCGGCGGGGTGCTCGGTACGATGCATCACCTGTACTTCACGGGCACGCCGACAGCGGTCATCGCGCTGGGCGCATCGTTCTCGGCCCTGGAGGTCGTGCCGCTGGCATTCATCGGCTTCGAGGCATACCACACGTTCAAGCTCGGTCATGCGACGCCGTGGATGCAACGCTATCGCTGGCCGATCGTGTTCTTCACCGCGGTCGCCTTCTGGAACCTGGTCGGTGCGGGCCTGTTCGGCTTCCTGATCAATCCGCCGTTGCCGCTGTACTACATGCAGGGCCTGAACCTGACGCCGCTGCACGGCCACACGGCATTGTTCGGCGTCTACGGAATGCTCGGCATCGGCCTGATGCTGTTCTGCCTGCGCGGTATCAAGCCCGATGCGGAGTGGCATGAGCGCACGTTGCAGGTTTCGTTCTGGTCGCTGAATGCAGGACTCGTCGGCATGTCGCTGATGACGTTGCTGCCACTCGGTACAATGCAGCTCGTTGCCGCCATCGAGAACGGTTACTGGTACGCGCGCTCGGCCGAGTTCATGCAGCGGCCAATCGTCGACCTGATCATCTGGATGCGGATGCCGGGTGATGTCATCTTCAGCATTGGAGGTCTTGCATTGTCCTGGTTCGTTTTACGGCTCTGGTTGAAGCCGAAGAGGGCCAGCGGCAAGCTGCCGGTCGGAGCCGAAACGTCTGCATGATCGAGTTTTATCCCCAGATAAAGCTGGTACACGTGGCCGCCGTTCTCGCGAGCGGCGGCCTCTTCCTGCTGCGGGGCCTCGCGGTGCAGGGCGGATCCGCCTGGGGCATGGCGACGCCGGTACGCTTCCTGAGCTACGGCATCGATATTGTGCTGTTGTCGGCGGCGCTGATGCTGGTAGCCGTCCTGCCGTCTGCCGTGTTCGCCAACGGTTGGCTCTGGGCCAAGCTTGGCTTGCTGGTCTTCTATATCGTGCTCGGCAGCTTCGCCCTGAAGCGCGGCCGTACCCCGCGCATTCGTCTGATCACCTTCGTCGTCGCGTTGCTCGCGTACGCAGCCATGTACGGGATCGCGCGGACGCACGATCCGCTCGGCGCCATACATTACTTTTTCCCATGAACATCACCGATAGAACAAAATCGGCTGGCTGGGTGCCGTTCGCTTACGGCTTTCGCCCGTTCTTCCTGCTCGCCGGTTTGTCCGCAATGCTGTCGCTTCTCGCCTGGCTGTGGATCTATCGCAGCGGCGGCTGGCCGCTGCCGACGCTGGCGCCGCAATACTGGCACGGGCACGAAATGATCTTCGGGTTCATCGGCGCGGCTATCGCCGGTTTCCTGTTGACCGCGGTGCCGAGCTGGACCGGGAGCCGCGGCTTCGCGGGTCCTCCACTCGTCGCACTGGTGCTGTCGTGGCTGGCAGGCAGGGTCCTTTTTTCACTTGGCCAGGAGGTTCCCGCCTGGGTGCTGGCTGTCGGCGAGCTCAGCTTCATACCGGCGCTGGTGCTGACGATTTCACCGTCGTTGTTGCGCGCGAGAAGTCGCAACCGGCTGCTGCTGATCGTGCTGGCCCTGTTCTGGATGACGGATGCGATATTTGTCTACGGGATGGTCCGCGGCGACTCGATGTTGAGCCGTACGGCATTACTGGCCGCCACCGATATCGTGCTGATCCTCATCACGATCATCGGCGGGCGCATCGTGCCGTCATTCACCGGCAATGCGCTGCGGGCAAGTGGCGCGCAGATATCACTGCGATCGACACCTGCCGTTGAACGGCTCGTGTTGCTGGCGATGGTGGCGATGTTGTTGGGTGACGTGTTCCTGCCTGCGAGCACTCTCACAATAGCGGTTGTCGCCCTTGCCGCCGTGTTGCAGTTCTGGCGGCTTGCCGGCTGGCAAGGCTGGCGAACCCTGCGGGAGCCGCTCGTCTGGGTGTTGCACCTTGCCTACCTCTGGCTGCCCGTAGGACTGGCGCTGAAGGCCGTCTCGCTGGCTGGCGGATTCACCTGGGCAGCCTACTGGCAGCACGCCCTGGGTGCCGGCGCTGCCGGCATGATGATCCTGGCGGTCATGACGCGGGCGGCACTTGGCCACACTGGTCGTCCACTGAAGGCGCACGCGCTGGTCGCCATCGCCTATGCAGCGCTCGCGCTGGCCGTCGCCGTACGGGTATTCGGGCCGGCTCTCCTACCGCTGCCGTATTCGTCGGTGGTGCTTCTTGCCGGCGTGCTGTGGGTCGCCGCGTTTGGCCTTTATCTCGCGATCTACACGCCAATCCTGCTGCGGCCACGCGCCGACGGCAAACCCGGCTAGGGACAGCGGCGGGTGGTGCCGCCGCCGCGAAAAAAACGACTCCCGCTTGATCCAGATCAGTGTGAGCCGTTCCCCGAGAGCTCAGGATTCATTGCATGTGGGGAGAATTCTCAACAAGTTGCTGCCGGATCGGCGCAAGCCGCCGGGCCACCGTTGCGGCGGTGATACCTGCTCTCTTGTCGGCGACTTTCTCAGCGGCCGTCCTGGCAAACGATGACACGCCACCGGCCGACAGCATCGAGCAGATTGTCGTTGTTGCCAACAAGGACGAACGCTCCATTCGCAACGTCGCTGCCAGTGTCACGGCATTGTCCCGCAATGACCTCAATGCCGTGCTGGCGGCATCGATGGACGACGCGTTTCGCTACGTCCCGGGCGTCGATACCGAGTCGGCCGGCCTCAGGTTCGGCTCCGAGGCAATCAATATTCGCGGTATCGGCGGCAACCGCGTCGCAACGCTGATTGATGGCGTGCCGCTTTCAGACCAGTTCGATATCGGCAGTTTCTCCAATGCGACGCGAGATTTTGTCGATACCGGTCTTGTCGAGAGTATCGAGGTACTTCACGGTCCGGCCTCGGCGTTGTACGGGAGCTCGGCGATCGGCGGCGTCATTGCGATGCGCACGCCGAATCCGGGCGACATTGGCGACGGCGAAGCACTCCTGACATGGCGCGGCGCCGACGCGAGCTTCCAGGGACAGACAATGGTTTCTTTCGGCGCCCCGGACCGCGGCGTCCTGCTCGGCGCAAGCTGGCGCGACGGGCAACAACCTGACTCCGCCGCGGCGAATGCCGCGATGGACCGCCGCGACTACACGCGCGGCACGTTTCTCGGTAAGGTCGTCATCGAGGACCGGCGCGGGGGAACATGGCGAGCGTCACTGATCAGCCAGGGTTCGGACACTACGTCAGAAATACGCTCGCTGCTGGGGACAGGCCGCTACGCTTCGACTACGGCACTGCAAGGCGACGACAGTTCGCGCATGCAGCTTGCGAGTATCGCCTATGGCTTCGGGGAACCGGGCGGACTGTATGACGAGGGTACCGCCACGGTCTATTTGCGCCGCACGGAGATCGAGCAGTACACGCTGGACGAGCGTGCCAACGCCACAACGCCGGTCAGCATCGACCGGCTGTTCAGGTTCGATCAGGACACGGCGGGCATCGAGCTCAATTTGCAGAAACTGGTCCAGGGATCCCGCGTTACCCACAGGCTGGGCTTTGGCGCAGAGTACCGTAATCACACGTTTGCCGAGTATCGCGACGGGCTGCAGACAACGCTGGCCACCGGTGACCAGACCAGCACCCTGCTTGGCGAGGAATTTCCGCTCAGGGATTTCCCGGTCAGTGACACGGTCGAGTCCGGCCTGTATGTCGAAGACTCGATGTCATTCGGCGACTGGGTCGTAATTGCCGCCGTACGCGTCGATCGCTTTGAACTCACGCCTCGTCCCGATGCCGTCTATGTCGAGGACAACCCCTCGAGCAGTCCGGTGTCACTGGACGAAGCCGACGTCTCTCCCAAGCTGGGGCTGATTTACCAGGCCGGTCCGGCGGTCGATATCTACGCGCAGTACGCGCACGGGTTCCGGGCACCGCCATACTCCGACGCGAACATCGGGCTCGACATCCCGCTGTTCAACATCCGCGCCATCGCCAATCCGGACCTGCGCTCCGAATCCTCCGACGGTTTCGAACTGGGCATGCGGGTCGTGACCGACGACGTGGATGCACGGCTCGCGGTATTCCGTACCCACTACGAAGATTTCATCGAAACCAAGGTGCGGCTTGGCGTCGATCCGGAGTCGGGACGCATCCTGTTCCAGTCGCGCAACCTGGAGGCCGCCACAATCGACGGCGTCGAGGGCACGTTAACGTGGCTCTTCGGCGGCGACCGGCGCCCATTGCGACTCGACGTTGCGGCTTTCCTCGCAACAGGCACGAACCGGGAAGACGACACGCCGATCAACTCGGTCAGCCCGGCGCAGGCCGTCGTCGGCCTGTCGTGGCGGTCAGTCGACGAGCGTCGCCAGCTGCAGCTCAAGGCGTTGCTCACCGACGCCGCGTCGCGCCTCGACGAATCCGGCGGCGAGCTGTTCAAAGCGCCGGGCTATGCAGCCTTCGATCTCTACTTTTTCCAGCAGCTCGGTGAGCGTATGAACATCCGCGCCGGTCTGCTCAACCTGACGGACCGCCGCTATTGGCACTGGGCTGATGTGCGCGGCCTGTCACCGGACGACCCGATGCTGCCATACCTGGCAAGAGCCGGGCGCAGCGTGTCGTTGAGTATGAATTTCAATTGGTAGATCCTGGTAAGGGAGTACATGTCATGACATTCCGAAAATTCCGTCCGCACCTGGCGATGTTTCTCACGGCCCTGACACTTCTGGCCTGCGGGCAGGATGAGCCGGCAGATTCCCGCGCTGCCGACACCGTCGTGCACGACGCTGAAGTGGCCGCGGCGTCTGCCGGCGAATTGGTCGCAAGGGGCCAGGTCGTATTCAATGCGAATTGTGCCGCCTGCCACCAGCCGGATGGTAAAGGGCTCAAGGGCGCTTTCCCGCCGCTGGCCGGCTCCGATTTCCTGCAGGGCGACCGGCGCAGGGTCATCGGCGCCGCGCTGTTTGGCCTGTCGGGACCGATCACTGTGAATGGTGAGCAATATAACGGCGTGATGCCGAGTCTCGGCCATCTGCCGGACGAGGATCTCGCGGCCGCGTTGTCTTATGTTTTCGTTTCCTGGGGAAATAACCTCGCGGCTGTCAGCGTCGACGAAGTTGCCGCCATACGCAGGGAGCTGGGCGCCGAAGATCGTGCCGCCGGCGAGCGTCACGTCGGGACCACCGAGGGTGAGTTGAAATACGAGGGTGCGCCGATCGCGATGTCGCCTGGCGAGGCCCGCCAGGTGATGGATGTCGAAGGCCCGATCCTGAGCGAGGCTGAATTCACCGTCGCAACGCAGCTGTACTTCGAACGCTGCGCCGGCTGCCACGGGGTCCTGCGCAAGGGTGCCACCGGCAAGCCGTTGACGCCGGACATCACCCGCGCCAAGGGTACCGATTACCTGAAGGCATTGATCAACTACGGTTCACCGGCCGGCATGCCGAACTGGGGCACGTCGGGCGAGATGACGCCGGAACAGATCGACATCATGGCGCGCTTCCTGCAACAGGAACCGCCGGCGCCGCCGGAGTTCGGCATGGCCGACATGATGGCCACGTGGAAAGTCCTGGTGCCGCCGGAAGACCGGCCGACGTCGCCGCAACACGACGTCGATCTCGAGAACCTGTTCTCGGTCACGCTGCGCGACGCGGGGCAAGTGGCGCTCATCGACGGCGATACCAAGGAGATTTTCAGCATTATCGATACCGGCTATGCCGTGCACATCTCGCGCGTGTCGGCGTCGGGTCGCTACGTGTTCACGATCGGCCGTGACGCGCTGATCAATATGGTCGATCTTTACATGGACCCGCCGACGACGGTGGCCCAGATCAAGGTCGGTCTCGAGGCGCGCTCGGTCGAGACGTCCAAGTACAAGGGTTACGAGGACAAGTACGCGATCGCCGGCAGCTACTGGCCACCGCAGTTCGTGATCATGGATGGCGACACGCTCGAGCCGCTGCAAATCGTTTCCACGCGCGGCATGACCGTGGATACACAGGAATACCACCCGGAGCCTCGCGTGGCGGCGATTGTCGCGTCGCACGAGCACCCCGACTTCATCGTCAACGTCAAGGAGACCGGGCATATCCTGCTGGTCGATTACAGCGATATCGACTCGCTGTCGGTAACCGACATCGGTGCCGCCAGGTTCCTGCACGACGGCGGATGGGACAGCACCAAGCGTTACTTCCTGACCGCGGCCAACCAGTCGGACAAGATCGCCGTGGTCGACTCCAGGGAACGCAAACTGGTCGCGTTGCCGGACGTAACCAAGACACCGCATCCCGGCCGTGGCGCCAACCTGGTCGATCCGAAGTTCGGTCCGGTCTGGGTTACGAGCGCACTGGGTAATGCCAATGTGACGTTCCTCGGCACCGATCCGCAAGGTCACCCGGACGCCGCGTGGAAAACGGTACGCGTGCTGCAGGGCATGGGGGGTGGCTCACTGTTCGTCAAGTCACATCCCGGTTCCTCGAACCTCTGGGTCGATGCGCCGCTCAACCCGGACGAGTCTTTCAGCCAGAGCGTTGCCGTGTTCGACATCAACGACCTGGACGCAGGCTTCGAAGTGTTGCCGATCGCCGCATGGGCGGATCTCGGCGAGGGGCCGAAGCGCGTCGTACAGCCCGAGTACAACAAGGCGGGCGACGAAGTGTGGTTCTCGGTCTGGAGTGGCAAGGACCAGGAGTCAGCAATCGTCATAGTCGACGACAAGACGCGTGAACTCAAAGCTGTCATCAAGGGGCCCGAGCTGGTCACCCCGACAGGCAAGTTCAACGTCTACAACACGTTGCACGATATCTACTGATCGCGAAACCACGCTGAACTGACGAGGACAGGCATATTGAACAGATCGGGGGCAGTTGTCGGACTCTTTGCGTCGGACGCTGCCCCCGATTCACCTGTCATCTGAATCGCAGGTTGTGGCGGCCGAGTTCCGCTACGGTCTTGCATCCCATCAGCTTCATGTCTCGTTCTATCTCGCTTCTGAGATTCGCCAGGGACTTTTCCACGCCGGCCTGGCCGGCTGCAGCCAGCGCATAGAGGTAGAAGCGACCGCCGGAACAAGCCTTGGCGCCGAGCGACAATGCCTTCAGGACATGTGAGCCACGCCTGATGCCGCCGTCGCAGATTACGTCGACCTGGTCGCCGACTGCGTCGACGATTTCGGCCAGTTGGTCGAATGGCGCGCGTGAGCCATCCAGTTGCCGGCCGCCATGATTGGAGACCATGATGGCGGCCGCGCCGATGTCGACGGATCTCTTCGCATCCTCGACCGACATGATGCCCTTCAGGACGAACGGGCGCCCCCAGTACCTGCAGATTTCCTCCGCTGCTTTCCAGTCCATGCTCTGGTCCAGCATGTTGGAGAAATAATCGGATACCGATATGGCGATGTTCGTGCCTGCCTTGACGTAGTCCTTTATCTGCGAGAGTTCGAACTTTTCGTGCCGGAGGTAGTTGTAGGTCCATGCGGGGTGGGCTGCAAAACTCAACAGGCTCCGTGGTGTCAGTCTTGGCGGCGACGTGAAACCGGTTCGCAAGTCTCTTTCGCGGTTGCCACCGACGATCGTGTCCACGGTGAGGGCCATGGCTTCAAAGTCAGCTTCCTTGCACCGATCGATCATGCTCTGCGTCAGCCCCTTGTCCTTGTGGTAGTAGAGCTGAAAGAGTTTCGGCGCCCTGATTCCGGCCCCGATTTCCTCGATGCTCACCGTTCCGAGCGACGAAATACCGAACAGCGTGCCAAACTTCTCGGCAGCCCGGCCAACCCCCATCTCGCCGTCATTGTGAAAAAGACGCTGCAATGCCGTCGGCGACAGAAACAGTGGCATGTCGAGTTTGATCCCCATGACCGTGGTCGACATGTCGATCGATTCGACGCCGGCAAGAACGTTGGGTACCAGGTCACAGGTATCGAATGCTTCCGTATTGCGCCTGTACGTCACCTCATCGTCGGCCGCGCCGTCGATGTAGTGGAAAATAGGTGCGGGAAGTCGCTTCCGGGCCAGTTCCCGAAGTTGGTGCGTGTTGTGGCAGTCTTGAAGGCGCATGAGTTACCTGTGCTTCGTCGCCTGGGGGTACTTGCCGGGGGCGCAAGAACGCTCGCCGTGTGGTTACATACGTCAGCGATCATATCATCTGGCACTCTGAACGAGGTGTAATTGGCGCCATGAAAAACCCAGTCTTCGCGACCCTGGTCGTGTTCCTTTTCCTGGGCGCCTGCACCCGGGAACAAGCTGCCGATGACACGATCCGCATTGCCGTCGCCAGCTTCGCAATGGAGACGTGTACCTTCTGTCCGCGCCGCACGGACATCGAACATTTCGAATTCTACGGCGAGCCGTTCACGGGCGACGCAGTGCTCGAGGCCGGCCGCGCCAGCCAGGCGTTTACGCAAGCTGCCAGTGAGTACCGGGACGTCGAAGTCATCGGCGTCTATGCGGTGCGTGATCCGCTCGGCGGCAGCATGGGTAGCTGGGTCACGCAGCGCGCTTTCGACAAGTACACAGGCGAAATCGTGCAGCGCCTCTCGGCGATCGGCAATCTCGATGGCGTCTACCTGCCGCTGCACGGGGCGATGGCGGTCGAGGGCGTACCGCGCCCGGAGGCGGAACTCGTCCGCCGCATCAAAGAGCAGCTCGGCGATATTCCCGTTGCCGTAACCTACGACCTGCACGCGAACGAAGATGCCGCAATCGCCGAGTACGCCGATATCGTCCTCATCGTGAAACGCTTTCCACACTACGACTTCGGGCTGATGGGAGAGCGTGCCGCGCGCTTGCTGATTCGTACGATCCGCGGCACCTACGATCCGGTCCTCGCAGTCCGCCGCCCGAACATTGCATTCGCGACGGTGTACGGCGGCACCCACCAGGGCTTGCCGCGCGACATGATGGAGCGCGCCCGACGCTGGGAGAATCGCAGCCCGGACGCCTATGTCTCGGTGGCGATGGGCTTCCCGTATGCCGACGTACCGGACGTCGGCATGAGCGTGTTCGCGCTGACCAACGGCGATCCTGAGCTGGCGAGTGAAATAGCCGACGATATGACGCAGTACATCTGGAGTCATCGTGCCGAGTTTGAATACGACCTGCCGAAGCTGTCGGAGGGCGTCGAGCAGGGTCTTGCCGAACTCGACGCCGGCAATGGACCGGTGGTCCTGGCAAACCTGTCGGATCGACTGGGTGACGCGACGCATATCCTTCGCGAATTGATCGAGCGGGACCGGGCAAACTTCGTCGTTGCGACGATTGCGGATGAGGCCGCCATCAAAACGATCAAGGGCGGTTTTGCCGTAGGCGATCCGATCGAGATTACGATCGGCGGGCACACCTCGGAGCTCGCCGGCGAGCCGGCAACGATCAACGGCAGTGTGTCATTCATCGGTGCATACGATATTGGCGGCGCCGTCGAATCAGATCTCGTGGCTCTGACGTTTGGCGACAACAACTTCGTGTTGCTGACGCCGGACCGCTACCAGGTGACAACACGGTCGATCCTGGATCACGCCGAAGTCCCGGTGGACGCGATGGATATCTTCGTCGTCAAGTCCCGTAATCACTTCAGGCGCGGATTCATGGAAACGGGCCTTGCGAAAACGGCGGTCGTGATCGACGCGCCCGGGCACGGTCCTGCGGATATCGGTCAACTGGACTTCCGGAACCTGCCGGCAAACACCTACTCGAGGTTTTTCCTGCCCGATTCGTACGACTAGCCCTGGTGCTGCTACAGTAGTCGGCATGAAATTTGGCCCGAAAACCTATTCTGCCACTGGCCTCTACGACGAACTGGTCGATTCAAACGGCAATGCGAGACCGCATGCGCGGCGCCTCGTCGACTATTTCAGCGGGATGGAGCCCGGCGAGCTCCTCGATCGCCAGCACGCCGTTGACAGCACGATCGTCGATATGGGGATCTGTTTCACGATCTATTCGGAAGGGGACAATATCGACCGGGCGTGGCCGCTGGACATTATTCCGCGCGCGATGCCGGGATCCGAGTGGGATCACGTAGAAAGCGGCCTGAAGCAGCGGCTGATCGCGCTGAACCTGTTTATCGATGACCTCTACAACGAGCGGCGGATTCTGAAGGACAAGGTCGTCCCTGCCGAGCTGATCGACAGCTCCCGGAATTATCTTGCGCCCTGCCGTGGCGCGAAGCCCCGGCACGGTGTCTGGGCACACATTTGCGGATCCGACCTGGTGCGGGACCACGACGGCGTCATCTACGTGCTCGAAGACAACCTGCGCGTGCCGTCCGGCGTGTCTTACATGCTCGAGAACCGGAATGTCATCAAGCGAGTCTTCCCGTCGATATTCCGCAACCACCGCGTTCGGCCGGTCAACGAATACCCGTCGGCCCTGAACGCGATGCTGCGCTCGATTGCACCGGAGAGCGCCGGTGACAATCCGGAAGTCGTGGTACTGACGCCGGGTGTCTACAACTCGGCGTATTTCGAACACACCTACCTTGCGAGGACGATGGGCGTCGAACTGGTTGAAGGCAGCGACCTGCTGGTCGACGACGACGTCGTCTATATGCGCACGATCGATGGCCTGAAGCGTGTCGATACGATCTATCGCAGGATAGATGACACGTTTATCGATCCGGAGGTATTCAGGCCTGACTCGATGCTCGGCATTCCGGGGCTGATGCGTGCCTGGCGTGCCGGCAACGTGGCCCTCGCAAATGCGCCGGGTTCCGGCGTCGCCGACGACAAGGTCATTTATTCATACGTGCCGGACATCATTCGTTACTACATGGGCGAAGACGAGATCATCCCGAACGTCCCGACGTGGCGTTGTTCGGACACGAAGCATCTCGACCACGTACTTGCCAACATCGCCGATCTCGTCGTCAAGCCCGCCAACGAGTCCGGCGGATACGGCATGCTGGTCGGCCCGCACGCGTCAAAAGCAGAACACGACAAGTTTCGTGAATTGCTGAGGGCGGACCCGCGCAACTACATCGCGCAGCCAACGCTGTCGCTGTCGACGGCGCCGACATTGTGCGATGACATGCTGGAGCCGCGCCACCTGGATCTGCGGCCGTTCATCCTGCAGGGCAGCCAGATATCGGTGACCGCGGGCGGCCTCACACGGGTTGCAATGGTGAAAGGGTCGCTGGTCGTGAATTCATCGCAAGGCGGCGGTAGCAAGGACACATGGATCGTCGAGGACGGTGATTGATGTTGTCGCGTGCCGCAGAACGAATCTACTGGGTAGGGCGCTATCTCGAGCGCGCGGAGAACACGGCGCGTATTGTGCAGCAATATTCACAGCTGCTGCTCGACCTGCCTCCCGAGGTCGGCGTCGGCTGGCACGAGCTGGTGGAGATATTCGGCGTCGACAGGACATTCGACGCCCGTGACCAGGAGCGAGCGATCCTCGAGTTCCTGCTGTCGGATGCCGACAGCGGCAGTTCGCTGCTCTATTCGATCAATATGGCGCGCGAGAACATCCGCAACTCCCGCGACCTCCTGCCGCAGGAAGCCTGGGAAAATATCAACGAGTTGTACCAGCACGCGCGCCGCAGCCTCGAACGTGCGGCCGACGGGGAGAGCCGGTTCGAGGTCCTGTCCGACTGTATCGGCCGTTGCCAGCAGATCAATGGCATCTTCAGCGGCACGATGAGCCATACAAGTCCGTACCACTTCCTGACGCTGGGCCAGAACCTCGAACGTGCCGACATGACCAGCCGCATTATCGACGTCGCAGCCGCCTACCTGCAGCAGAACGAGAGACTGGTCCTGCGCTATGGTTCGACGTTGTGGACCAACGTCCTGAAGTCGGTCAGCGGCTTCCAGATGTATCGGCAGTATTGCCAGCCACAGGTCGAGGGAATCGCCGTTATCAGTTTCTTGCTGCACGACCGCCAGTTCCCGCGTGCCGTCAGCGCCTGCGTTGAAACGGCGAAGCAGACGGCGACCGCGCTGCCTAAATGCGAACCGTTGATCCGGTCGCTCAGCGGCGTTGCCGAAACGGTGCCATCGCCATTGCCCGGCGATCTCGATGGCGCAGCGGTCAGTGATTTTATGGATGTGTTGCAGAAGCGCCTCGGGGACTCGCATGTCGTCGTCGTCGACAGCTGGTTCCTGCCCGCCGCATGAAGGACCAGCATACAAAATGAAACGCATGCACTGTCGCTGTGGGCGGCCCGTCTATTTCGATAATCTCGACTGCTCGAATTGCGGACGGCGGCTGGCGTTCGACATCAATACGCTCAGCATGCAGGCCGAAGAAGCACCGGGCACGGGCTTGCCGTTCTGCGGTAATCGCGACAACGCCGTGCGCTGTAACTGGCTGGCCCGGGAAAGCCGTACAGGGTCCTATTGCCTGTCCTGTTCGATGAGCAAGACGATCCCGACCCTCAGTAAACCGGAAAACTTCGAGCGCTGGCGGAAACTCGAGGCGGCGAAGCGCCGGCTCATATACGACCTGCGGAGCGTCGGGCTGGTGGTCGACGCCACGAGATTGCGTTTCGATTTCAAGGAAGACCGGCGGACCAATGCCGATGTCAACGATCTGCATGTCGGTACCGGGCACCGGGACGGCATGATCACGGTGAATGCGGCCGAGGCTGACGAAATCTTTCGCGAAGAAATGCGGCAGGCAATGAATGAGCCCTGGCGCACGCTGATTGGCCACCTGCGGCATGAATCCGGTCACTACTATTTTGCAGAAGTTGTCGATGCGGACAACCGTGACGAGGCGCGCGAGCTTTTCGGCGACGAGACACTGGACTACCACGCCGCGCTCGACACTTACTACCGGCACGGGCCAGCGCAGGGCTGGCGGCAGCATTACATTTCGGCGTACGCGAGCGCACACCCGGCCGAAGACTGGGCCGAGTGCTGGGCGCACTACCTGCACATCAGGGCGGTGCTCGAGGTTGCGGACGAGGCCGGGCTGATGGGTACTGACAAGGGTGGTGACTGGTATGACCGGTTCATCAGTCTCGTGCTCAGCCTGAACGAGATCATGCGCGCGCTGGGCTTGCCCGACGCCTATCCGTTCGTGCTATCCGACCCGGTCGTCAAAAAGCTGGAATTCATTCACCGCGCCATTGCCCAACATACGGCCTAGGAGTCGACGAGGCGAACCGATGCTTCGGGCAGCGACAATGGCGGCAGTTCGTCGAACGCGCGCCGCAGGTTGACGGCCCACGATTCCCGGATCGTCCTGAGATAGGGATGGTCCTCGCCATACACGATGTGAGTCGGCGGCGCCGAAGACGAAGCGCGGTACAGCATGAGTTCGATGGGCGGCCCGACGCTGGCGTTGCTGCGCATCGTCGAATCCATCGAAACCAGGCCGCACAACGCCACGGTTTCCAGTTTCGTGCGTAGTTGCACGATTCGATCGAGTATCGGCCGGCCGTACTTCTGTTCCCCGATTTGCAGGAATGGCACCAGGTCCGTCGACGAAATGTGGTTGCCCTGCGCATAGATCAGGAACAACGCGTGGGCCCTGTCACCGATCTGGCCGCCAAAGATGAAATCGGCACCGGGTACGAAGTCTTCGTCGGCGCCTTCGCGCCCGTACTTCTCGACCACCTGGCGGTTGACCATGCCGACATAGTCGGCCGCATCACGCATGCCGGTAACGCTGGCGAGACTGGGTTCCGCGCCTTCCCTGAGGTCGCGGCGCAGGCGCGCCACGACGGCTTGCGTCGTGGCGAGGTTGCCGGCACTCAGCAGCGTAAAAAAACGCTTCTCCAGGCCGGTGAAGATGTGCATCTTGCTGTGCACGCCGAGCTGGTCGATCCCCGCATTGGTGCGGGAATCGGATACGAAGACGAGGCCATCGTCGACGCAGGCGGCAAGACAGTAGGTCATTCGGAGGTTCCTGCGAAACCCGGGCCGCGCACGAATCGTCCCGGCAACGCGCCGGTATGGTCGCCGTCTTTCAGTACCTGCTCGCCGTTGACGAACACGTGCACCATGCCGGTGGAGAGCTGGTGCGGTTCCCCGAAGGTCGCATGATCGGCGATCGTTTCCGGGTCAAACACGACGACATCGGCGTAAAACCCGGGCGCGAGCAGGCCGCGGTCTGCGACTTTCAGGTTGCCCGCCGGTAGTGACGTAAGTTTGAAGATCGCCTCTTCGAGTGGAATAACACCTTCGTCGCGCACGTAACGGCCGAGCAGGCGTGCGAAGTTGCCATAGGTACGCGGATGCGCTCCCTGTTCGAGCACTTCGCCTTCGGGCGCAACGGCACCGGCATCCGAGCCGAAACTCATCCACGGCAGCCTGATCTGTTCCCTGACGTTGTCTTCGCTCATCAGGAAGTACACGGCGCCGATCGTGTTTTCTGACTCGAGCACCAGGTCGACGATGGTTTCCTCGGGACCGGTCTCACGCTCGGCGGCAATCTCCGCGACAGTCTTGCCGATATAGCCGCGCATCGACTCTTCATCGATCGATGACAACAAGACGCCATCGGGTCCGGCGCCATAGTAAAGGTTCTCCCAGTCGTCGGCGTCGGTCTGCATCGCTTCTATGATCACCGCGCGCGTGTCCGGATCGCTCAGGCGATCGAGCAACGCCTGCTGGCCACCGTCACTGGCCCAGGGCGGGAAACTGGCGGACAGGCCCGTGCCGCCGGCTGTGTAGGTGTACATGTCAGTCGTGATGTCGAGGCCTTGTTCGCGGGCGTTTTCGATCATCTCGACGACAACGGGCAGCTTGTCCCAGTTCTGCTGGCCCGCCATCTTCAGGTGATAGATTTCCGCGCCGATGCCGGCTTCGCGGGCAATCGTGATCAACTCCTCGATCGAATCCTCGATGCGGTTTCCCTCGCTGCGCATGTGCGAAATGTACATGCCGTCGTATTCGCCGACCACTTTGGCAAGCTCGACGAGTTCCTCTGTTGATGCAAAGAAAGCGGGCGGGTAAATCAGCGAACTGCCGAGCCCCATGGCGCCTTCTTCCATGGCCTGGCGCGTCAGCGCTTTCATGTTTTCGAGTTCCTCTGCCGTCGGCGGCCGGTCGTCGAAACCGATTTCGTGAATGCGCAGCGTCGTCGCGCCGACAAACGATGCCACATTGAGCGAGACTCCCCGGTCCTCGAGAAACTCCAGGTATTCGCCGAGGGTCGTCCAGGGCGGCATCTCGTATTCGTCACCCAGGAATTCCTTCACCATGGCTCTCGTCTGGGGCGTGTCCACGATGGGTCCCATCGACCAGCCCTCGCCAAAGACCTCCAGCGTCACGCCCTGTGCGATGTCGCTCAGTCCCCGGCCGTCTTCGATCAGGCTGGCGACCGCCCAGCTCAGCATGTTGACGAAACCCGGAGCAACCACGAGCCCCTCGGCATCGATCTCCTGCTTGCCACGCGAGTCGGACAGGTCACCGATCACGGCGATGCGGTCGTCGTTGATACCGACGTCGGCAACGACACCCGGCGTGCCGGAACCGTCGATGACCAGGCCGTTGCGAATGATGACGTCAAATTCGGGCGGGCTGGAGCACGAGGCCGCGACCAGCCCGAGGCACGCAAGCAACGCGGCCAGGAAAAATCTTCTCGATAAGAGCATCTGTTATTCCTTGTTGGATTTCGTACTTTATACCGTACTCGTACCGACGGGGCACGAGGAAGCACGGGCTGGTCGGGTATAATGTTCGGCGTCAGCGTTTCCTGGCACTCCCGGAGTTCCCTAACTTGCATAAACCTGGCTTCAACAGGGCGTTTGCCACCCTCGTTCTCGCGCTGTTTGCAGGCGTTGCCCCGGCAACGCCCGGCGACGATGATTTCGAGATTCGCAGTTTTGTCGAGGGCCTGGATGGCGGCGCGGCGCCGATCATTGGCGGTCAGCGCCTGAACGAGCCGGCCGTTCTTGCCGATGTCTATCGCGACCGGGACTTTACTCCGATCTGGTTGCCTGGCGGACCGCTGGAGCTGCAGGCCGCCGGGTTGTTGCTGGCG
>Ga0210093_1000001_pt1 | contig 68761 bp, 65 predicted proteins | sample White_ThreeSqB_D_2_FD_185590 | JGI IMG/M metagenome (GOLD analysis project Ga0210093, IMG submission 185590) | Wetland microbial communities from the San Francisco Bay, California, USA, that impact long-term carbon sequestration -... | ecosystem: Environmental > Aquatic > Marine > Wetlands ... | reverse complement strand
AGGTCGGCACGCTGATCACGGCCCTCGGCTGCGGCATCGGGCGCGACGACTTCGACCCGGACAAGCTGCGCTATCACCGCATCATCATCATGACCGACGCGGACGTGGACGGCTCCCACATACGCACGTTGCTGCTCACGTTCTTCTATCGCCAGATGCCGGAGCTTATCGAGCGCGGTCACGTCTACATCGCGCAGCCGCCGCTCTACAAGATCAAGCGGGGCAAGCAGGAGGTCTACGTCAAGGACGATGCCGAACTCAACACGTACCTCCTGAATTCAGCCATGGACAATGCGGCGCTCTATGTCAACGCTGACGCGCCGGCACTCTCCGGCATCGCGCTGGAGTCACTCGCCAAGGAATACATCGCCGTTGAGGCCATCATTGGCCGCATGACGGCGCGCTATGACGAGGTGGTTCTAAGGGCGATCAGTCAGCTGCCGGCATTGACCGCCACAGATTTCGAGGACCCGGAGAAGCTGGCCAGCTGGATCGAAAGCCTCAGCGCGACGCTGCCGAAACACACCGGTGATCGCGCCGACACGGGTAACGGCGGCAGCTATACGGCGCAGGTTGATCATGGCGGTGAAGACGGTGACAGCGCACGCATCGCGATCACGAAGATGCAGCATGGCGTTGCCACGACGCGCCATGTGCCGCGTGAATTTTTCGGCACGAACGAGTACCGGCACATCATGGCGCTCGCCGACAAGCTGAACGACCTCCTGGGAGAGGGCGCCAGGGTGAAGCGCGGCGACCGCGAGGCGCCGGTCAAGACGTTCGCTGCAGCGGTCGAGTGGCTCATGGGCGAGGCGCGCCGCGGCCAGGCGATCCAGCGCTACAAGGGTCTTGGCGAGATGAACCCGGAGCAGCTCTGGGACACCACGGTGAACCCGGAAACGCGCCGCCTGTTGCAGGTCAGGATCGAGGATGCCATCAAGGCCGACGAGATTTTCACGACGCTGATGGGTGACCAGGTCGAACCGCGCCGCGAGTTCATCGAGAAGAACGCGCTGACAGTCGAAAACCTGGACGTCTAGGCGGCCAGCCCAACAATTGAATTTTCGCGTTGTCGGCGAGTCACATTATGCATCCGGAAAGCCCGGCCGTACGTCGGGTAAATATCAAGAGTCAGGGGAACACAAGTGAACAGATTATTTTGGGGCGCAGCGGCGCTGTTGCTGGTAGCGGCTTGCGGCCAGGACAACAAGGATGAGGTGGATGGAAGCGCGGATGTAACCGAGGAGGTTGTCCTCGTATCCGGTATCGACCTGGACGGCATGGATACGAGCGTCCGGCCCGGCGACGACTTTTTTGCCTACACGAACGGCAACTGGATCGAGGCGACGCCGATGCCGGCGGACAAGTCCCGCTACGGGGTTTTCGACCGGCTACGTGACGAATCTCAGGAGAACGTCAAGGCCATCATCGAGCAGTCCGCGAGCGGCGATTTTCCGAAGGGTAGCGACGAACAGAAGGTTGGCGATCTGTATAACTCGTTCCTGGACTGGGAAACCCGCGATGCGCTCGGCCTCGAGCCATTGCAGCCGGAACTCGAGCGGATAGAGAGCATTGCCGACTACGACGACCTCGCCGTCTATTTCGCCGAGGCGATGATTCGTAACCTCGACGCGCCGTTCGGCATCCAGCAGCTGCCGGACTTCCTCGACCCGCAATATTACGCGATGCTCATCGCGCAGAGCGGGCTTGGCCTGCCGGACCGTGAGTACTATTTCACCGAAGGCGAGGCGGCCGAGGCCATTCGCGACGCCTACGTTGAGCACATCGCGACGATGTACGAGCTTGCCGGTTTGCCCGACGGTGAGAGTGCGGCCGATACCATCATGGCCCTGGAAACGCGCCTCGCTGCCGAGAACATGAAGAAAGAGCAGCTTCGCAATCGCGTTGCCAACTACAACAAGATCCCGACCGCGGAACTCAGCGAGCTGATGCCGAACTTCAACTGGGACGGCTACCTTGAAACGATCGGCCTTCCGGATCTTCCGGAAATCGTCGTCTACACGACCGATTACATGAAGGCGCTCGACGGTATCATCGTGGACACGGATCTCGACACCTGGAAGACCTACCTTACCTGGGTGGCGCTGAACCAGTCCGCGTCGCGCCTGACGAAGGAGCTCGACGAGCAAAACTTCGCGTTCTACGGCCGGACGCTCTCCGGAACCGAAGAGCAGGAGGCCGACTGGCGCCGCGCAGTCAATACCGTTAACGCCATGCTCGGCGAAATGGTGGGCAAGGTGTACATCAAGGAATACTTCCCGCCCGAGGCGAAAGAGCGGATGCTCGAGCTCGTCGGTAACCTGGTCGCAGCCTACGAGGTCAGCATCACGAACCTCGACTGGATGAGCGAAGAGACCAAGGTGCAGGCGCTCGACAAGCTGTCCAAGTTCACGCCGATGATCGGCTACCCGGACAAGTGGCGCGATTACTCCGCGCTCGATATCGAGCCGGATGATTACTACGGCAACATCCAGCGTGCGGCCTACGCCGAATACAAGCGCCAGCTGAATCGCCAGGGAGGACCGGTGGACCGCCTCGAATGGGGCATGACGCCGCAGACCGTCAACGCTTATTACAACCCGGCCCTGAACCAGATCGTGTTCCCGGCAGCCATCCTGCAACCGCCGTTCTTCAACCTGGAAGCGGACGACGCGTTCAACTACGGCGCGATCGGCGCCATCATCGGCCACGAGATCGGCCACGGCTTCGACGACGCGGGCAGCACGTTCGATGGTGACGGCGTCATGCGCAACTGGTGGACCGATGAAGACCGCACCGAGTTCGAGGCGCGCACCGGCGCGCTGGTCGAGCAGTACAACGAGTTCCAGCCGTTCGACGATTTGTCCATCAATGGCGAGTTCACCCAGGGTGAAAACATCGGTGACCTCGGCGGCATCACGATCGGGCTGCTCGCCTACCAGATGTCCCTGAACGGTGAAGAAGCGCCGGTGATCGACGGCTTCACCGGTGTGCAGCGCGTGTTCCTTGGCTTCGGCCAGTCCTGGCGTGGCATCATCCGCGACGAGGAACTGCGCCGGCGCATCGCGACGGATCCGCATTCGCCGAGCGTCTATCGCGCCAACGGACCGGTGCGGAACGTGCCCGAGTGGTACGAGGCCTTTGGCGTCGAAGAAACCGACGCCCTGTACCTGCCGCCCGACGAACGAGTGAAGATCTGGTAGCCGCCGATGAACGAGAAGCGCAAGCTCGCGCTCGCAGTATTGCTGTTTCTCGCGCCGGTCGCAGTCGCGTGGTGGCAGCTTTCGGTGGCTGCGGCCATCGCCCTCGTGTTGCTGTTGTTGCTCGGGCGATGGTTCGTCGCCCTGAGCGGCATTGTCGCCCCGGAGAAAACACCGGAGTTCGTCCTGTCGACGATATCGATCAGCCATTTCGTCGAGAAGGTGCGCTGGTGCATGGACCGGGCGGGCATCGAGTACGCAGAGAAAGTGACCGGCGGCACCCTGGGCGCGTACTTCACCGGGCGGACCGTGCCGCTGTTGAAGGTCCGAACCGGCCGCGTGCTGTCGGTCATCGGCAACTCGCCGGACATTCTGCGTTATCTCTACGGGCGGCTGGTCGCTGAGAAACCCGACGAGGCCGAGTTCCTGCGGCCGACTCCGGAGCGCGCCGAACTGGAGAAGAAGCTCGACCGCTACGGTGTCAACCTGCAGGTCTGGGTGTACTATCACATTTTGCAGGACAGGGCGCTGACGCTGCACGCCTGGGGGGCGAACAACCCGGCGACACCGCTATGGCAACGCCCGCTGTTGCGTCTGTTGTTTCCGCTGCTGGCGCGACTGATCCGGTTTTCGTTTGCCGTCAACGACGCGAACTACCGAAAGGCCGTGCAGCGCATCGACGACCTGCTTGCCGACATCAACAGCGACCTCGCCGATGGCAATCGCTCGATACTCGGAGGCGACGACATCAATTACACCGACTTTGCTTTCGCGGCGTATACCGGCGTATGGCTTATGCCGCAGGGTTACGGTGGCGGCAAGGCCGAGGCAGTTCGGATTGAACGAGAGACGACGCCGGCAGGCATGCAGCGCGACATAGAGAGCTGGATCGAGGCTTATCCGGCAGCCGTCGATTTTGTCGAAACCCTATACAGCAATCAGCGGCTCCCAGGAGAAAAATCATGAAGCGATTATGGTTGGTTTTGGTTGTTGGGCTTTTCTCGGCCTGCGCGGGAACCCCGCACGAGCGGCCGGACCCGATCGAGGACTTCGTTGTCGTCAATGAACTCGAGAGCGTGAGCTCGATTCGGACCTATGGGACCCAGCAGCTGCAGCATGCGCGCCTGAACGACTCCTACCTGATCCTCGAAACGCGCCGCGAATACTACCTGTTGGAGTACCGGACTCCGTGTCGGGACCTCAGCAGTGACATCGTGCGCCCCGACATACGTCGCGACGCCAACACGATCAGCGCCGGTGTCGATACGTATCGTGGCTGCGTTATCGGCGCGTTTTATCCGATCGATGAGGGGCAGGCCGAAGAACTGAAACAGCTGGCGAAAAAGTAGCGCGACAGCCGAGAGGAAGCACGGATAAATACATCGTCACGCGCGAGGAAATCGCCGAATTTGCCGGACGCAGGCGCTGATCTGCCCTCGACGCAAAGGAGGAGAAAAGATGGCGACAGAAGACGTATTCGGAACCATCATCGAAAAGTGCCAGCGCGCGCTGGCAACTGAAGATCCCCAGGCCAGCGTCGAGGCGATACTGCTGGAAGCGGCGGAGGACCCGGCACTGGCGGAAGCTGTTTCCAGGCGAACCCGATTTGCCAATCTCGCCGACCTCGCCATTCATCGCGACGAAAACCTGACATTACTTGCGGGAACGCTGCCACCGGGGTTCAGTGCGGCCCCGCACAATCACAACCTGTGGTCGGTCGTCAGCGTTTGCAGCGGCCAGGAAGACAACCAGTTTTACGAAAGAGACGGTGACGGGTTGAAGCGGACAGGCGAGGCATCCGTGGTCGCGCCCGGGGTCCTCGCCAATACCGCCGACGTGATCCACTCGATCTGCAACCCCCTCGACGAACCATTGTTGGTGTTGCACGCATACGGCGGCGACCTCTTCGCGGTGGAGCGCAGCAACTGGGACCCGGTGACGCTGAAGGAAAAGCCATTCGACTGGCAGCAGGTTCGGTCGCGGAAATAAAACCCGGAGTGAAATTCATGAGAACGATATTGCTGTTCGTTGTTGCCCTAGCCCTGGGCGCGTGTTCGGGACCGGAAGACCCAGTGCAGGCCGAGGTTTCAGCGAGCAAGTTTGAACTCGGCCAGATGAACCGCGACTTTGCAGCAGCGCTTAACGCAAAAGACGCAAAAGCGGCCGCGGCAGCCTATGCGGAAGACGCGGTCTTGCTGCCGCCCGGGGAGCCTCTCGTGCGCGGCAGGGAAGCGATCGAGGAATACTGGAGAGGCGCGATCGAGCTGGGTGGCATCCGTGACGTCTCTGTCGAGACCATGGATGCTCAAAGCTCGGGTTCCCTTGGCTACGAGACGGGCAGTTTCGAACTGACGGTAGATGGCCCCGACGGTGAGCCCGTGACTGACAGGGGGCGATACATCGAGCTGCTGAGACGCGATCCCGATGGCCGCTGGGTTTCAACTCACGGAATCTGGAACGCGGCGCCCGAGTAAGGCACGGAACTTAGACGTCGGCTACCCGCCGCAAGCGGGCGTGAGACAGAAGGTCTGCCGGCCCGCCGGGCACATTAACAGCGTCGCGATCAGTCGTTCGTGTAGCGATTACTGATCTCGCGCATCTTGCCCTCGATCCAGTCCTGCACGATCAGGTTGGTTTCCTTGGGCGGTCGCCCGGCCGCGCTGATGGGCGGTCCGATGCAAAAGCGGATCAGCCCCGGGCGCTTCGTGAACTCGCGCCGCCGCCAGAAGTCGCCTGCGTTGTGAGCGACCGGGACAATCGGCACGCCGGCTTCCTGCGCCAGGGCTGCGCCGCTGACACCGTACTTTCTCGTCTCGCCCGGATTCACGCGCGTGCCCTCCGGGAAGATTGTTACCCAGGTGCCGGCGGCAAGTTTCTTCTTGCCCTGCTCGATGACCTGCTTGACTGCGGACCGCCCGGCCTTGCGGTTGATCGCGATCGGCCGGATCACCAGTGCGAAGGCCCAGCCGACGAAGGGTACCCACAACAACTCCCGTTTTACGACCCAGGTCGTGATCGGAAACATCGGCACGTGCCCGTACGTCTCCAGTGTCGTCGTGTGCTTGATCATGATGACCGAAGGCGTGTCCGGCAGGTTTTCCTTGCCTTCAACGACGACTTCCATGCCGCATAGCACTTTGCCCACCCACAACATCATCTTGCAGAAGCCGTTGACGACGGCCCACTGCCATGAGTGCGGCGCCCAGAACAGCAACACCACCGTCAGCGCGGCGAGCGCCGCGGCCGGAAAGCCGAAACCCAGGAACAGCGCCGAGCGTATCCAGGCGAACATCGTTTCAGGACTCCAGCAGGACGGCGGCGGCTGCCGGCAGGTCATCGAACACCGGAACGTCCTCAAGTTCGTCGCCGAGAGACGCTTCGGTCCTGCGACCATTGCCGGTGCGTACCAGGATCGGCCGGGCGCCGGCGGCCTTCGCGGCCTGCAGGTCGCGTAACGAATCGCCGATCGCCGGAACACCCTCGAGGCTCGTCCCGTAGTGCCGGGCCAGCCGCAGCAGCAAGCCCGGCCGCGGCTTGCGGCAGGCACAGCCATCGTCCGGCCCGTGCGGGCAGATGACGATCCGGTCGACCTGCCCGCCTTCGGCTTCGACCAGGCGTCTCAGCTTGCGATGCATCGCACGCAAGGCATTGCGGTCGAACAGCCCGCGGGCCAGACCCGACTGGTTGCTGGCCACGGCAACCGTATAGCCGGCCTTGCTCAAGTCGGCGATGGCGCGGATAGCGCCAGGCAACGGCAGCCATTCCGCGGGTGACTTGACGAACGCATCGGAATCGCGGTTGATCACACCATCGCGATCGAGGATAAGCAGTCCCCTGTCAGCTGGCTGACGCGGCACCATCAGCCGATCGAAAGCCGCGAAATGTCGGCAACGTCCAGGAAAAGCGAGCGAAGTTCGCTCAAAAGGCCCAAACGGTTGTCACGAACGGCCTCATCATCAGCCATCACCATGACCTCGTCGAAAAACCGGTCCACCGGCTCGCGCAAATCCGCGAGTTCGTTCAGGATCTCGGCATATCGACGCTGTTCGAGCATCGGGGCCACCTTTTCTCGTGCATTTTCGAGCGCATTGTGCAGCGAGCGCTCTGCATCCTCGGCCAGCAGCCGCTTCGAGACCGTGAGCCCCTCCGGGTCGCCCGCCTTCCGCAGGATATTGGCGATCCGCTTGTTGGCGGCCGCGAGGCTCTCTGCCTGCTCCAGCCGGGCGAAGGTTTGCACGGCTGCAAGGCGGCGGTCGAAGTCGATGAGCGAGGGTGGGCGCCGCAGCAGGACGGCTTCGAAGGTTTCCGGTTTCAGCCCCGGGTCGCGATCGAGGAAATAGCCGCGCAGACGGTCGGTGATAAACGTATACATGTCCGACGCCAGCTCGTCAGCGTCGATTTTTCCGGCCGGCTGCAGTTTGACGGCCATCGCGATCAGCTTGTCGAGATCGACGTCCAGCCCGCCCTCGACGAAGATACGCACGACCCCGAGCGCTGCGCGCCGCAGGCCAAAAGGATCGCGGTTGCCACTCGGCTTTTTGCCGATCGAGAACACGCCCGCCAGCGTGTCGAGCTTGTCGGCGATCGCGAGAATCCGGCCGGTCTCCGATTCCGGAATATCATCACCGGCGAAGCGGGGCTGGTAGTGCTGCCGGATCGCCAGCGCGACCTCGTCGGGCTCCCCATCCGCCCTGGCGTAATAGCCGCCCATCGTCCCCTGCAGCTCGGGAAACTCCCCGACCATGCCGGTCAGCAGGTCGCATTTCGCGAGTTCGGCCGCACGCCCGGCGAGCGCCGCGTCGGCTTCGAGTTGCCGCGCGAGCCAGGTGGCGAGTTCGGCAGTGCGCCGGCTCTTGTCGAATATTGTGCCGAGGCCACGCTGGTATACGACATCGCGCAGAGGCTCGATACGCGCGGCCAACGGCGTCCGCCTGTCGGTGTCCCAGAAAAAAGCCGCATCGGCCAGGCGTGGACGGACGACGCGCTCATTACCCTCGCGCACCTCGGCGGGATTCTTGCTCTCGAGATTCGCAACGGTGATGAAGTGCGGCAGCAACTCGCCGGCGTCGTTGGCAACGGGAAAATAACGCTGGTGTCCGGTGAGTGTCGAGATCACGGCCTCGCGCGGTAGTTCGAGGTATTTCTCATCGAAGCGCCCGACTATCGGGACTGGCCACTCGACCAGCGACGCAACCTCGTCGTAAAGCGCGTCGCCGTCGACGATGTGACCGCCGACGCTCGCCGCGGCCTCGTCGACGCCTTCTCTCACCAGTTCCCGGCGACGCTCGAAGTCGGCGATAACGCGGCCGTGCTTTTCGAGCGTCTCGAGGTAGTCGGCAGGCGAAGCAATGGCAATCGGGCCGGTCGAATGAAAGCGGTGGCCGCGCGTCTCGCGCCCGGCCCTGATCCCCATGACCGGCGCGTCGATGACTTCACTACCGTGCAGCAGGACGATCCAGTGGACCGGACGCACGAACTCCGCTTCGCCGGCGCCCCAGCGCATGCGACGGGGAATCGGCAACGTGTCCAGGGCCTTTTCAACAAGGCCTGGCAGCAGCGCCGCGGCCGTCTTGCCGGCCTCGGTGCTGGTGTATGTCAACCATTCGCCCTTGTCCGTCTTGTTGCGCGCAAGGTCGTTGACGGTAACACCACATTTCTTTGCGAACGCTTCAGCGGCCGGGGTCGGGTTGCCGTCGCGATCAAACGCTATCTTCGTCGGCGGCCCCTTCTGTTCGATTTGCCGGTCGTCCTGCCGGTGTGCGAGACCTTCGATCAACACCGTGAGGCGTCGCGGGCTTGCATAGGTTGTCACGCCGGCGTGCGCCAACTGCGCCTCGCTGACGGCAGCCGCCAGGTTCTCGCCGAATGCCTTCATCAGTGAGCGCAAGGCTTTCGGCGGCAACTCCTCGGTGCCGATCTCGACGAGAAAATCATCGACCGGGTTCATGACGATGACCTCCGTGCGGCGACCGACTCGACCATCGGGAAGCCGAGTGCTTCGCGACTCTCATAGTAGGCCTCGCAGATCGAGCGCGACATCGTGCGTACCCGCAGGATGAAGCGCTGCCGCTCCGTCACCGAAATCGCCTGGCGGGCGTCGAGCAGGTTGAACGTGTGCGACGCAGTCAGCATCTGTTCGTAGGCCGGCAAGGCGAGGCCCAGCTCGATCAGCCGTTCGCACTCGCGCTCTGCATGGTCGAACACCCTGAACAACGTCTCGACGTCGGCCTCTTCGAAGTTATAACGTGACTGCTCGACTTCGTTCTGGTGATAGACGTCGCCGTAGGTGATGCGCCCGAGCGGGCCGTCTGTCCAGACGAGGTCAAAGATGCTCGAGACGTTCTGGAGGTACATCGCAAGCCGTTCGAGGCCGTAGGTGATCTCGCCGGTCACGGGCCGGCACTCGAGGCCGCCCACCTGCTGGAAGTACGTGAACTGCGTGACCTCCATGCCATTCAGCCAGACCTCCCAGCCGAGACCCCAGGCGCCGAGCGTCGGCGACTCCCAGTTGTCCTCGACAAAGCGGATGTCGTGCACCAGCGGGTCAATGCCGATCGCGCGCAGTGAGCCAAGGTACATTTCCTGGATATCGTCAGGGGATGGCTTGAGCACGACCTGGTACTGGTAGTAGTGCTGCAGCCGAAACGGATTGTCGCCGTAGCGCCCGTCGGTAGGCCGGCGGCTGGGTTGTACGTAGGCGGCCGACCACGGTTCCGGGCCGACTGCGCGGAGAAAGGTCGAAGGATGGAAGGTGCCGGCGCCCATTTCCATGTCGTAGGGCTGCATGATCACGCAGCCACGCTCTGCCCAGTACTGCTGCAGCCTCAGGATAAGGTCCTGAAAACTCAAAGCTTCGGGCGCTGATTCGGATGTCATGCAGGTGCCAAGGTGCGTCAAAGGCGCGCAGTATAACGACTTTTCCGCCGCAAAAGGACCACGGACACGAGCGGCCTGGCGGTGCGCACTAAAATGGTGCGCATTGTTGGCGATATGCCCTATAATGGTGCAAGACGCTCGCAGCCCGAAACAGTATTTTCTTATTATTCAGAGGCTTACATCGCGCCCCATTTTGGCACACTTCCTGCAAACTGGAGAACCAATGGGTCGCACTGGCGACCATCTTTTTGCATGCATGAAATAAACCGGAGGAATACCCCATGAAGGCCGCAGATGTAATCGCCCTCATCAAAGAGGCAGAGGTCAAGTTTGTCGATTTTCGCTTTACCGACTCGATCGGCAAGGAACAGCACGTCACCGTGCCCTCACATACCATCGACGAAGACCTGTTCGAAGACGGCAAGATGTTCGACGGTTCATCCATCGCCGGATGGAAAGGCATCAACGAGTCGGACATGATTCTGATGCCTGACCCGGCGACAGCGGTCATCGATATTTTTCCGGACGAGGTGACGCTGAACCTGCGTTGCGATGTCGTCGAGCCGTCGACGATGCAAGGCTACGACCGTTGCCCCCGCTCGCTGGCCGCGCGCGCCGAGGCTTACCTCGCGTCAACGGGAATTGCGGACGCCGCGTACTTCGGACCGGAAAACGAGTTCTTCGTCTTCGATCATGTTTCCTGGGACGACAACATGCAGGGCGCTTTCTACAAGGTCGACTCCGACGAGGGCGCGTGGAACTCGGATCGCAGCTCGGAAGAAGGCAACATGGGCCATCGCCCGACGGTCAAGGGCGGCTATTTCCCGGTCCCGCCGGTGGACTCCCTGCACGACATTCGCTCGGCCATGTGTCTCGCAATCGAGGAACTCGGGGTCACGACAGAAGTGCATCACCACGAGGTCGCCACCGCCGGACAGTGCGAAATCGGCACCAAATTCAACACGCTGCGCGCGAAGGCCGATGAAGTGCAGATCATGAAGTACGCTGTACACAACGTTGCCCACGCATACGGCAAGACGGCAACGTTCATGCCGAAGCCACTCGTCAACGACAACGGCAACGGCATGCACGTGCACCAGTCCCTGTTCAAGGACGGCAAGAACCTGTTCGCCGGCGATGGCTATGGCGGCCTCTCCGAGACCGCGCTCTATTACATCGGCGGTGTCATCAAGCACGCGCGCGCGATCAACGCGTTTACGAACCCGTCGACCAACAGTTACAAGCGCCTTGTTCCCGGTTTCGAAGCGCCGACGATCCTGGCCTACTCGGCCCGCAACCGTTCGGCATCGATCCGTATTCCCTACATCGCCAACCCGAAGGGGCGTCGCATCGAGGTGCGCTTCCCGGACTCGACTGCCAACCCGTATCTCGGTTTTGCGGCACTGATGATGGCGGGCCTCGATGGCATCCAGAACAAGATCCACCCGGGCGATGCGATGGACAAGGACCTGTACGACCTGCCGCCCGAGGAAGAGAAGGAACTGCAACTCGTCGCGTTCTCGCTCGAACAGGCGCTGGGCGCCCTGGATGAGGACCGCGAGTTCCTGAAGGCCGGTGGTGTCTTCAGCGACGACCTGATCGATGCCTATATCGACCTCAAGATGGCCAACGTAACGCGTCTCAGAATGACGACCCACCCGGTCGAATTCGACATGTATTACAGCCTCTAAAGGCGAAAACTGTGAACCGGACGGCATTTTTTGCCGTCCGGTCACTAGCCCGGACAACGCTGTCACTGCTATGCTAACTCAATGGAAATACGACCGATTCTCGTCCTCATCGGACTGCTCGCGGCTGCTGCCGCAGGAGCAGAAGCCGCTTATACCTGGACGGACGAGGACGGTATCGTCCATTACTCGGACCGGCCCGAACCCGGTGCCACCGAGATCAACCTGGTCGGCGACAAGCCGGCCTCGCCATCAGCACCAGCCAGGCGCCCTGCGGCAACGACTGGCGCAAGCGATAACGAAGGCAGCGAACCTGCCGGACCTTTCAAGTACGACTCCCTCGAAATCGTTTCTCCAGGCGCGGAGCAGACGCTGTGGAACATAGAGGGCACATTGAACGTGACGCTGGCATTGACGCCGGCGCTGCAGCCCGGCCACCAGGTTCGGGTGTACTTCGACGGGACGCCGCAAACCGTCAATACGACGAGTTTCCAGCTCGACGAAGTCTGGCGCGGTGTCCACAACCTGCAGGCGGAAGTGATCGACGAGACGGGCAAGCTGATGATCCGCAGCCAGCCGAACCGGTTCTACGTGCAGCAGAACACGATCAACCGCTAGACGCGCCCGGCCCGGGCGGCAAGACCGGTTCCCACGATGACGGCGGCATTCGCGGCAGCGCGATCGATATTGTTGATGCGCTCAGTGCCGGCGTCATTCTTCTTGACGATCACCTGCTGATTGTCGGACTCAATCCTTCGGCCGAGAACATTCTCGGTATCAGCCAACGCCGTGCCACGGGCAAAGCGCTGCTGGCCCTCGTAGACGACGATCCGGAGATGCGCGACATCCTCGCCCGCGTCATGGACACCGGGGATCACTACGCCAACGAACTGCACCTCGCGCCGACGGAGGTGCATGCCAGCGAGCGCGTCGTTGACTGCCGCGTCTCCCCGATTTATTCCGGCAAAGCACGGCTGCTGGTCGAGCTCGCCGACGTAACGCGACGCTCGCAGATTACGCGGGAGAATGCATTGCTGATCCAGCACGGCGCAGGTCGACAGATGATCCGGCAGCTGGCACATGAGATCAAAAACCCGCTCGGCGGCATCCGTGGCGCGGCGCAACTCCTGGAGCGCCAACTGGACAACGACGAACTCCGCGAATACACGCAGGTCGTCATCGCCGAAACCGATCGGCTCGCGGCGCTGGTGAATACGCTGCTCGGGCCCGGCGGCCGTTCCGACAAGCGACCCGTCAACATTCACGAGCTGCTCGAATACGTCGTGCGCATAGTGGACGCCGAGGACGGCAGGACGCCAACGATTCGCCGGGACTACGATCCGGGCTTGCCGCTGATCGATCTCGACCGCGACCAGATGATCCAGGCGCTCCTGAACCTGGTGCGCAATGCGGCGGCCGCGCTCGAAGGCCAGGGAACGATCACGCTGCGCAGCCGGGCGATTACGAACTTCACGATTGGCAATGTCCGGCACCGGGTGATTGCGTCGATCGAGATCGAAGACGATGGGCCCGGTATTCCGCCCGACATGCACGATTCGGTATTCTACCCGCTGGTAACCAGCCGTCCCGAAGGCACCGGGCTCGGACTACCCGCGGCGCAGGAGCTGATCAGCCGGCACGGCGGCCTGATCGAGTTCGAGAGCCGTCCGGGACGCACGATTTTCTTCGTCCGGGTCCCGCTGAAGCAAGGCGAGGCTGACGCCCGTGGCTAGCGAACCACTAGACGTATGGGTTGTCGATGACGACCAGTCAGTGCGCTGGGTGCTCGACAAGGCGCTGAAGCAGGCCGGGATGACGCCCCGCTGCTTCGAGCGCGCCGAGCACCTGCTCGAGGCGCTCGACGACGGCGCGCCCGATGTCCTGATCACCGACGTTCGCATGCCGGGCATGAGCGGGCTCGCGCTGCTCGAGCGGCTGCAGAGCGTCGCGCCGGAACTGCCGATCATCGTCATCACGGCGCACTCGGACCTGGAGAACGCTGTCGCTGCCTACAAGGGCGGCGCGTTCGAGTACCTGCCCAAGCCTTTCGACATCGACGAGGCCATCGAGCTGGTGCGCAAGGCCGCGCGGGTGAATGGCGGCAATGGGCAGGCGACCAGGGCGAGCAGCGACTCGATGGCCAGCATGATCGGCCAGGCGCCTGCCATGCAGGAAGTCTTTCGCTCGATCGGGCGGCTCGCCGGGTCAAGCATGACGGTACTGATTACCGGCGAGTCAGGTACCGGCAAGGAACTCGTTGCCCGCGCCCTGCACGACCACAGTCCCCGCGCGGACAAGACCTTTGTTGCGTTGAATACATCTGCAATCGCCGCCGAGCTGCTCGAGTCGGAACTGTTCGGTCACGAGAAGGGCGCATTCACCGGTGCGGATGCGCGGCGCATCGGGCGCTTCGAACAGGCTGACGGCGGCACGTTGTTTCTTGATGAGATCGGCGACATGTCGCCGGCATTGCAAACGCGGCTGCTACGCGTCCTGGCCGAAAGTGAGTTTTACCGCGTAGGCGGTACGACGCCGATTCGCGTCGATGTGCGGGTCATCGCGGCGACCAACCAGGACCTGCCGCGCGCCGTCAAGGAGTCGCGCTTTCGCGAGGACCTGTATCACCGACTGAACGTCATGCGTATCAATACGCCGCCACTGCGCCAGCGCCGCGAAGACATACCGATGTTGCTGGAACACTACCTCAAAGAGGCCGCTGCCGATGTCGGTGCGCCGGCAAAGGCGATTGACGCAGCAGCGGTCGAGGCGCTGCAGGCTTTCGACTGGCCAGGTAACGTCCGGCAGCTCGTCAACACCACCCGCCGCCTGACCGTAACGGCGCCGGGCCGCGTGATTACCGCCGCCGATATTCCGGCCGATCTTGGCGGCGACGAGGCTTCGGGCCGGACGGCCAGGGAATGGACGCGTGGGCTGGCCGCCTGGGCGGAAGGCCAGCTGCACGCCAGCGACACGCCGTTGCTCGATGCGGCGCTGCCGGAGTTTGAAAAGACGCTGATCGAAATCGCGATGTCGAGAACCAACGGACATCGTCAGCAGGCCGCCAGGCTGCTGGGCTGGGGCCGCAATACGCTGGCTCGGAAAATGAAGGCCCTGCACCTCGACTAGCAGCAGCTCCTCAGCTGAGTCGCTCCCGAGAATCCTGCCGAAAGCGTCGGCTGACCGGCGCGATCGCGAGTCTCAGGCAGGTTACTGGAAGACTGTGCGGCCCATGGCTCATCCTCCACCAGATCATCACGGTAGTGCTCGGCTACAATCTCGCAAAGTGGGCGCTGGGCCCGCCACGCAAGGTGATGCCGCGCTGCTGGCAAAAGATGCCAGGGTGCTAAACTGCTGACGGGCCGCAGTTAGCCGCAATGGGCGGCGGGGTGCGTCAATGCATTTGCAGCAGTATCTCGATCGTATTCAGTACGCCGGCAGCGTCGAGCCGACGCTCGCAACGCTGACTGCGCTGCATGAAGCCCACGTCTGTTCGGTCACGTTCGAAAACCTCGATGTACAACTCGGCCGGCGGGTGTCGCTCGATGCCGGCGAAGCGTTCGAGAAAATTGTCGTCGGGGGCCGTGGCGGCTGGTGCTACGAACAGAACGGCTTGTTCGGCTGGGCTTTATCCTCAATCGGGTTCGACGTGCAGCGCGTTGCCGGCGGCGTGATGCGCGAACACGTCGGGGAAACGACTGCGGCGAATCACCTGTGCCTGCTGGTCGGCACATCGGATTCGTCAGCCAGGTATCTTGCGGACGTCGGCTTCGGCGGCAGCATGATCCGGCCTATTCCCCTCGACGTGGAAGAACACGAGCAGGCGCCCTTCATCGTCGGCCTGGAACGACCCGATGACGTTCACTGGCGCTTTTGGGAAAGCCAGGGCGAGGGAAAATTCTCGTTCGATTTCATCGATGAGCCGGCGTCCGAAGCGGCGCTTCAAAGAAAATGCGATTTTCTGCAAACGGACCCGTCATCGAATTTCGTCCTGAACCTGGTCGCGCAGAGGCGCGCCCGCGATCGCCGCGCGGTGTTGCGTGGCCGGGTGCTGACGATCCAGAAACCGGGGGCAACAGGATCAACCATCATCGAATCCGCAGACGCGCTGGTTGCAATACTCTCGAGCGAGTTTGGGCTGAACGTTGCGGGTGTTGCGGATCTTTGGCCGAGAATCGTTGCCCGGCATGAAGAGTTGTTCGGGGCCGAAGTGACATGACGTTGCTTTGCAGGGGGATTGTATGAAGGATGATTTTGTCGGGGTCTGGTGGTTGCTCTCGAGGGAAGACAGGGCCCGGGACGGAAGCGTTCGTATTGATCCGACGCTGGGTCCGGACGCGAAAGGTATCCTGACGTATGCAAACGGCCGTTTTGCGGCGCAGTTCATGAAGCGCGATCGCACCACGCCGACAGGGGCCGCCACTGCGTCTTCCGGTCAGAACAACACCGTGGCGGTTGGTGGCTACGATGCCTACTTTGGAACGTACTCGGTGGATCGATCGACGGGCGAGGTCCTGCACCGGCTCGAAGGCGCCCTGACACCCGAGAACGTCGGCATCGAGGTATCCCGGACACTGGCCGTCGACGGCGATACGCTGGTAATTCAACTTCAAACGACGACGCTGGAAGGTGAGCCGGTCACGCGTACACTAACGTGGGAAAGGGTCGCCTAGGAGACGCATTGTGAATGCCGATACAGCGAACAAGTGGCTGACGCTGGCAGCCAACATCGGGGTCCTGATCGGGATTGTCCTGTTGCTTTTCGAGCTGCGGCAAAACACCGAGCTGGCGCGAGTTCAGGTCACCCAGATGAGGTCCGACTCTTTCGTTCAACGACGATGGGACCACGCGGACTCGCAATACATGGCGCCATTGATCGCGAAGCTCCAGGGACTGGGCTTTCCCCGCAGAGTCGTCGGGCGCGATGAACTCACCGACGTCGAGGTTGTGCGGCTGGAGGCCTGGCTCGCCGCGCTGGCCTTCGACTATGAAAACCTCTACTACCAGAAGCGGCGAGGGTTTATCGACCAGCAATACTGGGACCAGAGAGTGGTGCCATCGCTGATGATGTTCGGGCCGCATTTCCAGGAGTATGTCGTCAACCTGGGCCGCGACGAATTCGAAGAGGAAGTTCGGGCGCTACTGGAGCAGCGAGACTGACGTTGCCCGCCTGACGCGAAGGCTCAGCTGTCAGTCGCGAGCGTTTTCGCGATGATGCGCCAGACGATTGCGTTGATGCCCAGCCCGAGGTGCGAGCCCGGCACGCGAACGTTGCGCGCCTGCGGGTTGTAGCCGTCTATCGTGGCGCGCCAGGCAACGACGCCGTCGGACTTGCTGTAGATCGCCGTTATCGGGCAGCGGATGCCTCTCAGGTTGCGCTCATGCACGGCGATCTCGAAGGCATCGAGATCCAGGTTTTCCCTCTCTGCGAATTTCTGCCCGACCCGCGTATATTTCGGTCCGCCGATCACCGGTGTGCCCATCGTGATGACCTGCCGTACCAGCTCCGGCGTTTCGCGGGCAATCTCGCGCATTACGACGCCGCCGAGACTCCAGCCGATCAGTGTCACCTTGTCGCCATCGCGCTCAGATTGCAGATCGCGAACACGCTCGGTCAACTGTTCCACGTAGGCGGCAACCTTGCCGCGATTCCTGCCGAGACCCCAGTGATGCACGTCGTAACCGAGCCAGTCGAGATACCGGTACAGCGGATACATGGATGCATCTCCTGCCCCATAGCCCGGCGCCAGGACCACGGGTCGGCCGTCGCCGCGTGGCGCAAGCGCCAGCCACGGCCAACTCGCAAGCGTGCCGAGTCCTTCGAGCGCCGCCCGGGGCTCCAGCAGGCTCAGTATCTGCGGTGGCGGGGAAATCGCTGTCCCGCCAGTCGCCGGATTAGCCGTCGTCATCAGGTGCATACTCCGAAACGTTGGATCTTTTGACGCTTTGCAACGGTTGCATCGTGAGGCCTCAGTTCGGTTCCGGACGTCGGGGCATCATGCGCCGGATACCAGCTTCTGCGGCAACCAGCACGCCGCCCGCGACCATGCCGCCGAGGCCATTGAACAGCAGGCTCGCGATAATACCGGCCGCGTTACCGCCGAACGGCAGGCCGTGTGCCAGGGCCTCGATCGCGTGTAACGCCCCGGCCGCCAGTGGAATGCCATGTACCAGGATGCCGCCACCCACCAGGAACATCGCGGCAGTGCCGAGGACCGACAGCGCACGCATGAGTTTCGGTGCCATGCGCAGTATCCGCGCGCCGAACCAGTGCTGCACGCTCGCCAGCCTCGACTCTCCAGGCTTTTCGAGCAGGTGCATGCCGAGGTCATCGAGTTTGACGATACCGGCAACGAGTCCGTAGACGCCGATCGTGATCAGCGCGGCCACGACCGACAGCACCACGATGCGCGTGACCAGGTCCGCGTTCTGCACGGTACCGAGTGCGATGACGATGATCTCGGCGGACAGGATTGCGTCGGTGCGGATCGCGCCACGGATGCGCTTTTTCTCGAACGCAACCATGTCGACGCTCTCGTCCACGATAGCCTGGAGGCGTTCTTCATGTTCCGGCTCTTCGCCGGCGGGTCCGTGCAACACCCGGTGGGCGATTTTCTCGAAACCTTCGTAGCAAAGGTATGCCCCGCCCAGCATCAGCAACGGGGTGATCATCCAGGGCAGGAAGGCGCTCAGGGCAAGCGCTATTGGTACCATTACCAGCTTGTTGAGTGCCGAGCCCTTGAACACGGCCCACACCACCGGCAGCTCACGCTCGGCACGGATGCCGGAAACCTGCTGTGCGTTCAGTGCCAGGTCGTCGCCGAGCACACCGGCCGTCTTCTTGGCCGCAACTTTTGTCAGCACCGACACATCGTCCAGCAGCGTGGCGATATCGTCGAGCAGCGTCAGGAGACTCGCGCCGGCCAAATCAGGTTCCTGTCACCAGCGTTCCGACGAGTTCCGCGACTGACCCCAGGTTGTGACGCGAGAGGTAGTCGGCAATGCCGGCGTTGATTTTCCTGCAAACCAGCGGGTCGTAGAAAAGCGCGGTGCCGACACCCACGGCAGCAGCGCCGGCAATCATGAACTCGATCGCGTCGGTCGCATTCGTGATGCCGCCCTGCCCGATGATCGGCACACCGTGCGGTTTGGCAACTTCATAAACCTGCTGCACCTTCAACAGCGCGACAGGCTTGATCGCCGGGCCCGACAGCCCGCCGCGAACATTGCCGATGACCGGCCTGCGGGTCTCCGCATCGATCGCCATCCCCATCAGCGTGTTGATGCAGGCGAAGCCGTCGGTGCCGGCCTCGATACAGAGTCGGGCGTTCAGCTGGATGTCGGTCTGGTTCGGCGACAGCTTCGTGATCAGCGGTTTCTTCGTCTGAGCACGGCAGGCGGCGACGACGCGCGCCGACATCTCCGGGTCGTTGCCAAACTGGACGCCGCCTTCCCTGACGTTCGGGCAGGAAATATTGATCTCGATGGCATCGATATCGGAGTCGTCGAAACGCCGGGTCACACGCTCATACTCCTCGATCGTCGAACCGGAGACGTTCGCGATGAAGCGCGTCTCCCTGAAGTCGAGCCCGGGCAGGATCTCGTCGACGACCTTGTCGACACCGGGATTTTGCAATCCGATCGCGTTGAGCATTCCGTCGGGCGTTTCGTACACCCGGTGCGGCGGGTTGCCGAGTCGTGCGTCCCCGGTCGTGCCCTTCAGAACGACGCCGCCAACGTCGGCGTTCGAGAACCCTTCGATGCGCGTGTACTCCTCGCCGAACCCGACACAACCCGACAACAACACGATCGGTGAGGCCATCGACAGGCCGCAAAAAACCGTGTGTAGGGGATCCTTCGCCATCGCAGCGGGATTCTACAGCAAACGAAAGGCTTGTCGCCCGCGCCACGGGCTCCTAAAGTGCGCCGATGTTTGCCGTCATTCTGTATGAGCCCGAGATTCCCCCGAACACCGGTAACATCATTCGACTGTGCGCCAACACCGGGACCGGGCTGCATCTCATCGAGCCCCTCGGGTTCGAGCTTGACGAAAAAAGGCTGCGGCGCGCCGGCCTCGATTACCGGGAGTTCGTGCGCGTGCAAACCCACGAATCCCTGGCCGCCTGCCTCGACGCACTCGGCGCGCCGCGCGTGTTTGCCCTGAGCACGAAAAACTCGACGCGCTATGACGAGGCGCGGTTTCAGGAAGGCGACGCATTCCTGTTCGGGCCGGAAACGCGCGGCCTGCCCGACGAGGTGCTTGCCGCGCTGCCGCCGGAGCAACGCCTGCGTCTGCCAATGCAGGAAGGCAACCGCAGCCTGAACCTGTCGAATTCGGCTGCGGTTGTCGTGTACGAGGCCTGGCGCCAGCTGGGCTTCGTCGGGGGGCGTTAACCTGGCTTGATGTTGCTGTTCAGGCGGAACAGGTTGCCGGGGTCGTACTGCCCCTTGATCTGCGACAACCGGTTGAAGTTCGGCCCGAAATTGCCGGCGATCTTGGCGCCGTCGTTCTCGATGTTGTCGTAATAGCCGCCCGAGTACGGCGCGATGGCGTTGTACCACTGCCGGCACATCGCCTCGCCCTCTTCGTCCTGTGCCGGGTCCATCCAGCCGGTGAAAAAGACGAACATCGTTTCGGCGTTGCGATGCGGGAATGCGGTATCGGTCTCGCCGACATCCCGGACCGCTCCACCAGCCGTGTGCGTAAACATGCCGGCGCGCGGGTCGGAGATGAACGAGTCGACCAGGTCGTCGACCAGCGACTGCGTGAAACCGCCGACCATCGCATTCTTCGCGTACGAGCGGATGCCGTGGGCGACAGTTGCGTCCTCGTGCGTCTGCAGGACCTTGTAATCCTGTACCTTGACGCTGTCGTCGATGATTGTCCCGATAGCGCGCAACGGCGCCAGTTCCTTCTCGCCCTGTGCCGGGTCGCCGTTGTAAACGACTTCCATCGCGATCACGCTCGTGCCGTCCGGCATCGTCACCATTGCCGGCCCCGTGTACATCTCTCGTGACAGGCCCTGCGACCACTCGGCGTAAAACTCGAGCACATCCGGCGCTTCTGCGATCGGCCAGACGATCATGCCGGAGAAGACATTCCGGTCGAACGGGTGCAACTGGTACAGGAAGCGGCTGACGACACCGAAGTTGCCACCACCGCCGCGAATCGCCCAAAAGAGATCGGGCTCATTGTCGGCGCTGACGATGCGGACCTGGCCGTCGGCCGTGATGATCTCCGCGCCGATGACATTGTCGATCGCCAGGCCGTAGCTGCGATTGAGACGACCGAAGCCACCGCCGAGCGTGAAGCCGCCAACGCCGGTGTGCGAAACGACACCGGCCGTCGTGACCAGTCCCTTTGCCAGCGTTGCATCGTCGAGGTTGCCGAGCAGCGCGCCGCCGTCACACCAGGCGGTTTGCGCTTCGGTGTCGACGTCGACCGAGACCATCTCGGCGAGGTCGAGCATCAGGCCGCCGTTGCAGGTCGAGTAGCCCGGCCAGCTGTGACCGCCGCCGCGCACGGCGAGCAGCAGGTTGTTGTCGCGCGCAAAATTGACCGCGTTGGTGATGTCCTGGGTGTTCTGGCAGCGCGCGATCATCGCCGGGTGCTTTTCGTGCATGCCGTTCCAGATTTTCCGGGCATTGTTGTAGCCAGGGCTGTCGGATAACAGGACCGGTCCGTTCATGGCCTCGCCGAATTCGAGGATCTGGGCTTTGCTGAGTTCGATATCGGCGCCATCGAGCGATACGGCGGCTATCGACGTGTCGGCCTCGGTAGCAACCTTGGCCTTTTCGCCACAAGCGGCGAGGAAGGGGTAAGCCGCGGCGACACTGGCCGCGAGCGTGGTCTTGCAGAATTTGCGTCTGTTCATCGTGAGCGCTCCTGATTCTTATGATGTGTCTTTTATGTAAGCGTAGTCGTAATTGCAATTTACGCCAGCGCGCCGGTTTTTGGCTACTGCTATTCGTGTTCCGGTTTCAACTCCCGTCCCATCAGGTTTTCGACCGCTTCGCGCGGTGATGCACCTTCGTAGAGAATCTTGTAAACCTGGTGGCAGATCGGCATCTCGACCGCCATCTTGGTCGCCACCTCATGCACGGCCTTCGCGGCCAGTACGCCTTCGACGACCTGCTGAATTTCTTCCTGCGCCTGCTCGACGGTTTTTCCGGCCGCGAGCGCAAGGCCCATGCGGCGGTTACGTGACAGGTTGTCGGTGCACGTGAGTACCAGGTCGCCCATGCCGGCGAGACCCATGAAGGTCTCTTTCCTCGCGCCGAGCGCAACGCCCAGCCGCGTCATCTCGACCAGCCCGCGGTTGATCAGCGCGATCCGCGTATTGGCACCAAACCCGAGGCCATCGGACATGCCTGCACCGATGGCAAGCACATTCTTGACCGCACCACCGACCTCGACGCCAATCAGGTCGTCCGAGGTGTATGCACGAAAACTGCCGCCGGAAATCGTGACGGCGAGATCGCGGGCGAAGTCTTCCTGGTTGGCCGCTATCGTCATCGCCGTCGGCAGCCCGGCACCGACCTCTTTTGCAAACGTCGGCCCCGACAGCACGGCCATCGGCCGGTCTGCGCCGAGGACCTCGGCCGCGACCTGGTGTGGCAGCTTGCCGGTGCTCAGTTCGAAACCCTTGGTGGCCCAGGAGACCCGGGAGTCTGGCTTTAGCAGTGGCTTGATCGTCGTCAGCGTGCTGCGCAAACCGTGACTCGGCACCGCGACCAGGATGTCGCGTGCAACGGCCAGGCACTCCTCGAGATCCGGGTAGGCTGCCAGCCCGGGAGGGAACTTGGCACCTGGGAGGTAGCGCTTGTTCTCGCGGTCCCCGACCATCGCCTCGAGCAGGTCGATCTCGATCACGCCCCCAAGACGAACTTCGCAGCCGCTACGCGCAAACTGCAGTGCCAGCGCGGTTCCCCAGGAACCCGCGCCGATCACGGCAATCGATTTGCGCGCTGTCTCGTCGATCAGTGGGACTCCGCCGGGACGCCTTCCTGCTGCTGCTTCTTCGACTGCATGTACAGCGCATCGAAGTTGATCGGCTGCAGGATGAATTCAGGGAAGCCTCCCTTCTGTACCAGGTTGGCGATCGATTCGCGGGCATACGGGAACAGGATGTTCGGGCAGTAGCTGCCGGCAATGGCGGACAGCTCCTCGCCTTCGTAACCCTTGATCTCGAACAGCCCGGCTTGTTGTAGCTCGATCAGGAAGATCGTCTTGTCGTCTTCCTTTGCTTCGACGGTGATGGTCAGCACGATTTCGTGCAAGCCACCGCCAATCGTATTGTGCGAGCTGCGCAGGTTGAGGTTCGTCTGCGGCTTCCACTCGCCCTTCTTGAATATGGCCGGCGACTGCGGCGACTCGAAGGAAAAATCCTTCACGTAAATCTTGGTAATTGTCAGCTGCCTTTCTGCGGCCGATTCCTGCTCTGCCATGGTTCTTCCTGTTTTTTGAGTGTCGGTGCCCGCGGCCTAGCCCGCGAGCAGTTTATCCAGCTCTCCTTTCCTGTCGAGAGCGTCGAGTTGGTCGAACCCACCCACGTGGGTATCGCCAATGAAAATCTGCGGGACCTTGCGACTCCCGGTGCGTTCCAGCATCTCGGCGAAGCCCGCGGAACCCGGCGTGGCGACGATGTCCTCGATGTTCGCCCTTTTCGTGGTCAGCAGCATCCTGGCCTGGTAACAGAACATGCAGCCCGGATTGCTGTACAGCACGACTTTCGGCTTGTCGCCCATTCTACGCCTGCTTTTTCTTCCCTGGCTTCTGCTTCGCCGATTTGCTACGGGTCTTCTTGCCGGTCACGACCGGCAGGCCCGCCTGGCCCCAGCCCGTCATGCCGCCCTTCAGGCCATAGACGCTTTCGAAGCCGGCCTTGCGCAGCGTGTTGACGGCCTTGGTCGATGTCACGCCGGCATCGCAGACCACGACGACAGGGCGCGATTTGTTGGCCTCGAGCAGCGCCAGCTTGGCATCCAGTTCGTCGGACGGGATGTTGCGTGCGCCGACAATGTGCCCGCGGCCGAAACCTTCCGCGCTACGGATGTCGACGACAACGGCGTCGCCGTTGATCAGCTTGACCGCGGCAATGGCGTCGATATTGACCAGCCCGCTGGCCTTGCGGCGCAATTCGCTGAAAACAGCCACGAAAAAACTGACCAGCAACGCCAGCACCAGCAACGGATGGTTACTGGAAAACTCCAGGAATTTGTCCATGAATCAATAATTTCGGCGCAGGAAATAGCGCGCTGATGGGCCCAAAAGCCGGGATTATACCCGTTTGGGCGAGCGGGAATAGCCCACAGGCTCTACACTCGGCGCCCATGACCGTAAGAACCCCGATAATCCTGCTGCTGCTGGGCCTTGTTGCCGGCGTCATGGCACAGGAATCCCCGGAGAAACTGGCGACGACCAAGGAACAGGAGCTCGAGGCCGTTCGCCAGCAAATCAGCCGGCTGAAACAGAGCATGGATGCGGCAGCCGAGGAGCGGGACCGGGTTACGGCCGAACTGCAGGAACTCGATATCGCCATCGCCGAGCAGCGCATGCGCCTCGCCGAAATCGAGCGTGACCAGCAATACGTGACGACCAAGAAGGCGCGGCTCGACAAGGAATACGCGGACCGCCAGGCGCACCTCGATGCGGAGAGCGAGGCGCTCGCCGCGCAGGTGCGGGCGGCTTACATGAGCGGCGGCCAGGAGAAGGTCAAGTTGCTGCTCAACCAGCAGGACCCGGCGACGCTCGGCCGGCTGATGGCCTACTACCGCTATCTCAACGACTACCGCGCCGAAAACATCGAGGCCGTCGTCGCCGAAATCCGCGAGCTCGAAGTGCTGCGCGGGCAGATCGCCGCCGAGGAGGCGCGGCTGGCCGACCTCGCCCGGGCCCGCTACGCCGAGCTGACCAAGCTGAACACCGCGCAGGAGAGCCGCCAGGCGTTGCTGGCTGAATTGCGGCGGAAGATCGCCAACGAGGGCCAGGAAGTCGAGCGGCTGGCCGCGCAGGAAGCCGACCTTACCCGGCTGATCGCCGAGCTGACCAGCATCCTGTCTGATTACCCGATCAGCTCGGAACAACCGTTCAGCAAGCACAAGGGCCAGTTGACATGGCCGGTCGCGGGGACCTTGCTGCACGATTTCGGCCAGCCGCGCGCCGGGGGCAAGCTCAAGTGGAACGGCGTCGTGCTCGGCGCGCCGCGCGGCCGCGAGGTGCGCGCGGTCTACCACGGCCGTGTCGCTTTCGCCGACTGGCTTGCCGGACTCGGACTGCTGGTGATCGTCGACCATGGCGAGGGCTTCATGACGCTCTACGGCTACAACGAAACCATCCTGACGGATACCGGTGACTGGGTGGCGCCCGGGGATGTCATCGCGACGGTCGGCGACAGCGGCGGGCAACCGCAGTCCGGCCTTTACTTCGAGCTGCGCCAGGGAACGAAGCCGGTTAACCCGCGCCAGTGGGTCTCGCGACGCCCGGGCAACTGAGCAGCCTCAATTTCGTGACCTGGGTGTATAGGCCGGCCCAAGCCGCTGTGCTAAGGTCGACGATCGTGCCCTCGGAGCCATCGGGCCGGGCGTCGGGAAGATCGTATGTCATTGAAAGTGCGCGCAATACTGGTAGTCGTCATCGGCGTGGTGATGGGCATCAGCCTGTCCGTTGGTGGCGGACTTGTCGGCAATGGCAAACCCAGGAGCAAGGAGCAGCTGGCCTGGGACCAGGCGCGGCTGTTCGCCGAGGTCCTGGATCGGGTCAAACAGGATTATGTCGAACCGCTGGATGACGCGGTGCTGCTGGAAAGCGCTATCCGCGGCATGGTCAGCGATCTCGATGCGCACTCGCAATACCTCGACGCCGGTGAGTATCGTGATATCCGTATCAGCACCACCGGCAGCTACACCGGCATCGGCATCGAGATCGACCGGACCGACGACCGGATCCGGGTGATCACGCCGATCGCCGGCTCGCCCGCCGCGCGCTCCGGCATTCAGAGCGGCGACGAAATCATCGCGGTCGACGGCGAGCCGATCGACGCGGACAGCCTGCAGGATGCGATCGAACGCCTGCGTGGACACGCGGGCTCGAAGGTCCTGGTTACCGTGCTGCGTGACGACCAGGCCATCGACTACGAAATGCGCCGCCAGATCATTCGGGTGGCGAGCGTGCACAAAGAGTTCCTCAGCCCGGCTTACGGCTATGTACGCATCAACCAGTTCAGCGACAACACGGCGCGCGAGCTGAGCAAGGCTGTCGACGAGCTGCAGGACGCCAACGGCGGCATGCTCGAAGGCCTGGTCCTGGATCTCCGCAACAACCCGGGTGGCGTGCTCGACGCGGCGGTCGAGGTATCCGACCTGTTCCTCGATAGCGGCGTTATCGTCACGGCCGATGGCCGCACGGTCGACGCGCGCTTCACGCGCTCTGCTCACCGCGGTGACATTCTCGATGGCGCCGAGATGGTGGTACTGGTCAACAAGGGATCGGCATCGGCGTCGGAAATCGTGGCCGGCGCGCTCCAGGATCATGCGCGCGCGGTGATCGTCGGCACATCCACGTTCGGCAAGGGCCTGGTGCAGACGGTACTGCCGCTGTCGCAGGGTCGGGCGATCAAACTGACGACGTCCCGTTACTACACGCCGTCCGGGGACTCGATCCACGAAATCGGCATTACCCCCGATATCCTGGTGGAGGATACGCCGGGCTTTCCGGACCTGAGCCTCGCCGGCGTTCTTGACCGCGAAGCCGACCAGCAGCTTGCCGAAGCCATCGGTTACCTGCAGTCCGGCCCGGTGATGCACAGCAACGCACAATGACCCCGATGCGGGCCGCGCTCGTCCTGTTGCTGTGGACGACGGCGGTTGTCGCAGACAACCCGCGCATCGCAATCATCATCGACGACCTTGGATACAGCCTTGCCGAAGGCAAACGAGCCATCGGGCTGCCGGGCCCCGTGGCCTGCGCCGTGCTGCCGGGAAGCCCACGCGCTGAAACACTTGCCCGGCACGCGTACGAACATGGCAAGGAGGTGCTGTTGCACCTGCCACTGCAGGCGAACAGCAACGATGGCAAGGACGAGCCGGACAGTATCGACCTGGATATGAACCGGGCGCAGGTCGAAGACACTTTCGACATCGCCCTGGCGTCTGTGCCGCACGCGATCGGCGTCAACAGCCATCGGGGTTCGCTGTTGACACGACACCCGGGACACATGCAATGGCTGATGGAAGCGATCAGTGAGCATGGGCAACTGTTTTTCGTCGACAGCTTCACGACGCACCGGAGTGTCGCCTTGCAGCTTGCCCGGGAGAATGGCGTGCAGGCAATCAAGCGGGATGTGTTCCTGGACCCGGACCCGGATCCGGAAACCGTGGCGCGGGAATTCGAGCGCATGAAAAAGCTGGCGAGGAAGAGGGGCGCTGTCGTTGCGATCGGTCACCCGTACCCGGCGACGCTCGCGCTGCTCGAGCAGCAATTGCCGACGCTCAAGGAGCAGGGCTTCGAGCTCGTTCCCGTCAGTGAGCTGGTGCGATGAGCTTTTACGAAGACAACGTGCTGCCGCGGCTGATCGCGCTAGCCTGTGGAGCCAAACCGGCGCGCAAGCAACGCGAGAAGGTCGTGCCGCGCGCGGTGGGCGACGTGCTGGAAATCGGCTTCGGCAACGGGGCGAACCTGCCCCATTACGATGCCGACAAGGTGCGGCGAATCTGGGGGCTGGAACCGTCTGCCGGGATGCGCCGGCTGGCCGCGGCGAACATCGAGGCGTCCGGTCTCGACATCGAGCTCATCGACCTGCCGGGAGAGGAAATACCGCTCGACAACAATACCGTCGACACCGTCGTCATAACGTATACGCTATGCTCGATTCCCGATGTTGCCGCTGCGCTCGAGGGTGTGCGCCGAGTATTGAAACCCGGCGGCGCGCTGTTGTACTGCGAGCATGGCAAGGCGCCGGACAGCGGTGTCCGCAAGTGGCAGAAACGCCTCAACCCGGGGTGGAAAAGAATAGCCGGTGGCTGCAACATCGACCGGGACATACCGGGCCTGTTGCACGACGCCGGTTTCGAGATCGAGGAAGACAACCGCATGTACATTCCGGGCATCAGGTTGTTGAGTTACAACTATTGGGGCATCGCCCGTTGAACCAGCGCGGCGCGAAGCCCTCTAAGGTCCCATGGAACACCAGTCAATGAAGACAGTACGAACGTCAGGTCTCTGGTTGCTGACGCTGCTCGCCGCCGCCGCCGTGGCGGCAGAAACAGAGGCGCCTTCAGAAGTGGCCGAGATGCCGGGGGTCGCGTGCACGATGGAGTGGGCGCCGGTCTGCGGCACCGACGGGCAGACATACAGCAACAAGTGCGTTGCCGATGCCGCGGGCGCCGAGATTGCCAGCGAAGGCCGTTGCCCCAACGACGACAATACGTGCCCTGAAACGTTCGACCCGGTGTGCGGCGTCGACCGCAACACCTATATCAACGAGTGTTTCGCGGCGAAGTCCGGCATCGAGGTCGCGGGCCTCGGCGCGTGTACGGCATCGGGCTGCCCGAATGTCGACGAACCCGTGTGCGGCGTTAACGGGCGCACCTTCATCAATCGCTGCGAGGCGGCCGCGGAGCGCGTGCCGGTGCAGCGCAAGGGTGCCTGCAACGTCGATAATTGTCCGAAAGTCATCGCCCCGGTCTGCGGCGCCGACGGCGTCACCTACGACAACGCCTGTTTCGCAGACAAGGCCGGCGTCATGACGGCGACCGAGGGTGGCTGCAACCTGCGGGCCTGCCCGCGCCTGTTCGTCCCGGTGTGCGGTTTCGATGGTGCAACCTATGCCAATGCGTGCCACGCGGAACGCCGCGGCATCAGGGTCGAATATGCCGGCGTTTGCGAAGACATGGGCCGCAACTGTCCGGACGTCTACTCGCCGGTCTGTGGCATGGATGGCGTAACTTACGACAACGAATGTCGACTCGAGAACGCCGGAGTCCAGAAAGCCTACGCGGGAGCCTGTTTCGGCGACTGATCGCCTTACCAGGCGGGGCGCAGGCGTCCGCCATCGTCTCTCGTGTAGGGCAGCCAGGCGAGACCGGTGATCGCGACGTGAATGTCGGTACTGCGTGCGCGGACGACGATCTCCTCCAGTTCTTCAGCCTGCGCGTCGAATGACGTATCCAGCGCCGCGACTTCCTTTTCGAGTTCGGCATTCAGGGCCTCTATTTCAGCCTGCACCCTGGCGGCGGTCTGGCGGGCACGCTCGACGTCGGCCGCTTCCTTGCGGGCGCTGCTGGCGGTCTTGATCGCGGTACCCATTTTCGTCGCCGTGCTGCTGGACAGCTTCTTGCGGCCGAGCACGGCGCCCAGAATTGCGGTGCCGAAGGAAACGGCCGTATCGAGCTTGCGCTTGGTCGACTGTTCCTGCTGTACCGCGATCGTCTGCTCGGCGCGCATCAGCCGGTTCTCGAGAGTCGTCAGCCTGGTCGCATAGCGCTTGCGAAGCTTCGCGACCGCCGCGTCGCGATTCTCGCTGGCGACGTCTTGCAGGCGCACGCGGAATTCGCCCTCCGTTTCGCCGGCTGCCGACGTCAGGCGCAGCCGCTTGCTGCGGTACAACGTGACGTGTTCGTTCTGGCGCAGCCAGCGCTTGTAGTCCTTGCCGCAGTCGGCGTAGGTGTTTGCATTGCTGGCGGCGGCCGGGCACTCGGCAAACCCGGCGCCGGTGACACCCTCGTCGCGAAGATCGTCGATCGCGATGGCCAGCGCCTCGCTATTGTCCCAATCGACCGCGACCGGCCCGTCTTCGAACTCCGCCGTGTGCAGCACCTGGCGCACTTCCTCGATGTTATAGCGGGCATTCGCGAACGCGATCTCACCGCCGGCGATCACGCGCGGGTGATACACGACATCGGCGGCGCGGGTCGCGACGAAATACTCGTCGATGCCAGGCGGCAATGCCGGCCTGCCTGCGGCGAGCTTCTCTTTGGGTTCCGGCCCGTTGTTCGTGGCCTCTTCGTTTTGCCGGGCGGGCGCCATCAACTCGCGGATGTGGTCGCGTGTCAGTGGGCCGGCAAGGTAGGACATGACCCAGCGAGTGCCGAACACGACGGCGTCGTCTTCGTGCACGTTGTGCAGCAGGAAGCGTCGCTTGCCGAGGCCTGCAATCGTGCGCTCCATTGCCTGCCTGTCGAAGTTGCCGCCACTGGCTCCCTCGAGTCCCTCCATGACCCGGGCTTTGTCACGCTCGGTCTGCAGCCGGCCGATGAACCAGGTACCGGTATTCGACAGCCCCTTGTAATCGAGATCGACCGGGTTCTGCGTGGCGAGCACCAGCCCGAGGCCGTAGGCGCGCGCCTGCTTCAGCAAGGTCAGGAACAGGGCTTTCGACGGCGGGTTCGCGACCGGCGGCATGAAGCCGAAGATCTCGTCCATGTACAGGATTGCGCGCAGTGACGACGTGCCGGGCTGCGCCCGCATCCACGCGATCAGTTCATTGAGCAGCATCGAAACGAAGAACATGCGGTGCGCATCGTCGAGGTGCGCGATCGACATTACCGAGATGCGCGGCTTGCCCGCTTCGGTGTATAGCAGCTTGCCGGCGCTGAGCGGTGTTCCCTGCATCCAGGCTTCGAAGCCGGGCGCGGCCAGCAGGTTGTTGAGTCGCATCGCGAGCGCAAAACGGTCCTTCGCCGGGAAGAACGCGTCGAGGCTCATGACGCCGACCTGTTTTATCGGCGGGTCCTGGATCTCGCGAATGAGACCCGGGACGTCCAGGCTGCGACTTTCCTGCCAGGCATTGTCGAGCAACTGCGATACCAGGATATGCTCGCGACTTGCTACCGGGTCTGCATCGATACCGAGCAGCGTCAGGATGCCCGTTGCCGTCGCCTGCACCCGCTCACGGTAGAGATCGATGTCGTCGAGCAGGTCCAGGGGGGGCGCGGAGAACGAGTGCAGTACCGAGACCGGCAAACCGGCGTTGCTGCCCGGCGTGTAAATCGCGAGGTCGACGTTGTTGCGCAGCTGGGCAATGCGTTCGCCGTCCTGGCCCCACTCGCCGAGACCTTTTTTCCACAGGGCCGCCTGTGCTGTGGCGAACTGCTCCGGTGTCTCGCCCTTGTCGAGCGCCGAGCGCGGATTGATCCACGGGCGGAAATCCTCCGGCCGCAACGCCGGGAACGTCAGCAGCAGGTTGCCCATGTCGCCCTTCGGGTCGATGGCAATGACCGGGATGTGGTCGAGCGCCGCCTCCTCGAGCAGTCCGATGCCGAGCCCGGTCTTGCCGGAGCCCGTCATGCCGATGATGGCCGCGTGGGTCGTCAGGTCCTTCGAGTCGTACAGCACCAGTTCGTCGGTAAGCTGGTCCGTTGCGCTGTCCTGGCGCTTGCCCAGATAGAACGCGCCGAGTTTCTCGAAGTCATACACGCTGATATACCCGTAGTGGTCAGCCCCTGCCCGCCGCCATCGGCGCGCGGTACTGGTAAATGATAATGGCCCCGAGGCCCAGCAACGCGAGTATCGGTGCCGGCGCGAAGCCGGTCATCATTGGCAGCGCAAGGCCGGCACCTGCCAGCAGCGCGACGAGCACGCCCATCAACGCTTCGCCGGTGATCAGGCCGGAAGCGACGAGCAGGCCGAGGCTTTCGCGCCGCACCCACTGTGCCGGATCGAGGCCCCGCGACTTCTTCTTCACCTGCCAGGCGATGATGCCGCCGATGAAGATCGGCACCGACAGGCCGAGCGGCAGGTAGATACCGACCGCCACGGCCAGTACCGGGAAGCGAAACGAGGAGCCGCGCGCCTCCTGGATCTTGTCGAGGATAATCAGCACGACCGCCAGCGCAAAACCCATCATGATGAAGTTCCACTGGATGCCGGCACCGAAAATACCGCCGGCCAGCGCCTGCATCAGGCCCGCCTGTGGTGCCGCGAGGACGCTGTTCGGGATCGCATTCGGGTTCGGGCTCGGTCGCCCGATGCCGTACTGGTTGTCCAGCAGTTGCAGGATCAGGGGAATGACGATCGCTGCGGCAACGACGCCGATGACCTGGAACAACTGCTGCCGCCACGGTGTCGCGCCGACAAGGTGTCCGCACTTCAGGTCCTGCATGTTGTCGCCGGCGATCGCGGCGGCCGAACAGATCAGGCCGGCGAGATACATGACGGCAATCGGGCCGAGCGTCGCCGCCATGCCCTCGTTACCCATCAGTTGCAGCAGGATCAGCGCCGAAACGATCACCGTCGCAATCGTGACGCCGGATATCGGGTTGTTCGAGCTGCCGACGAGGCCCGCCATGTAGCCTGCGACAGACGAAAATACGAAACCGAAGACCAGCATCAGGACCGTCATGACAGCGGAGATCAGCAGGCGCTGTGGATAGTCGGCGAGAGCAAAGTTGAAAACGAAAAACAGCGGCACGACAGACGCCAGCACTACCAGCAAGACGAAATTCATCGGCGTGTCGAACTCGGTACGCAGCGCTGCGGGGCCGCCGTCGCGTGTCGCGCGATAGGCGTGCATGCTCGAGCGAACGCCTTCGAGCAGCGGTTTGGCGAGACTGATCAGCGACCACAGGCCGCCAACCATCATTGCGCCGACGCCGACCCGGCGGCAGTCCTGCCAGGACTGGCCGGCCAGCGCGCCCCACTGGCTTGAATCGAGTTGCGACCAGGCGGTTGAAGGGTCGATGCCGGCGGCAGCCATGATGCCCTCGTGGTTGAACGCCCAGTTCAGCGGCACGCCGATCAGCGTGCCGATCGCCCCGCCGATAAAGACGAGCGACGCAATGTTCAGCCCGACGATGTAGCCGACGCCGATCAGCGCCGGGCTGATGTTGATGTTGCCGAGAAACAGGTACTTCCCGGCGAGCCAGGCTTGTGTCGTCGCGACGTTGCCGGCCAGGAAGCCGACGGCGGACTCGACGAACTTGAATACGGCGCCAATGCTCGCTGCCTGCAGCAGCCGGCGAAAACCGGTGTCGGCGTGGTGGTCGGCCGGTGTCGTGTGATCGCGCTCGATGCCGCCGGTTTTCAGGACTTCGGCTGTCGCCAGGCCCTCGGGGAACGCCAGGCGCGCCTCGACAATCAGCGCCCGGCGCAACGGAACCGTGAAGGCGACCCCGAGGATGCCGCCGAGGATCGCTATCGCCACCATCGGGCCGTACTCGTAACCACTCCAGGCCTTCATCATGACCAGCGCCGGGATCGTGAAGATCATGCCGGCCACCAGCGACTCACCGGCAGACGCCGCGGTCTGCACCATGTTGTTTTCGAGAATCGTCGAGCGCCGGAACAGGCGCAGGATGCCCATCGATGCGGCCGCAGCCGGGATTGACGCCGATACCGTCAGCCCGACGAGCAAACCGATGTAGGCGTTCGCGGCCGCAAGGATCATCGACAACAGGGCACCGAGGATCAGCGCCTTGATGGTCATCTCCGCGATGTTGCTTTCCGCGGCCACCACCGGCGGCGGCAGTGGTTCGGTGGTTATGGCCATGCGGTGCCCCCTGCAGCTCTTTTATCGTCTGTTATCGACCGAAGCCGTAAAGCATGGACTAGCCCGGCGGATATGTATAGCTCGCGCCAATGCCCAAAGGCACGCCAATCGCGAAGTAGACCAGCAGGAAGATCGTCCAGGTCAGCAGGAACCACATCGAGTACGGCAGCATCATCGCGGTCAGCGTGCCGATACCGGTCGACTTCACGTAACGCTGGCAGTAAACGACGACCAGCGGGAAGTAGGGCATCAGCGGCGTGATGATGTTGGTGCTCGAGTCACCGACGCGATAGGCAGCCTGCGTCAGGTCGGGCGAAATGCCGAGCGACATCAGCATGGGCACGAAAATCGGTGCGAGCAGGCCCCACTTGCCGCTCGCCGAGCCGACGAAAATGTTGACGAAGCCGGTGAGCAACACGATGCCGACGATCGTGACGGATGCCGAGGCATTCATCGCCTTGAGAAAAGTGGCGCCCTCGAGCGCAAGCAGGACGCCGAGGTTCGACTGGCCGAACGCGTAGACGAACTGCGCGATGAAAAACATGATGACGAGGTAATACGCCATGCCGTGCATCGCGTGGGTCATGCCAACGATCATGTCCTTGGAGCTCTTCATCGTTCCTGCCACGACGCCGTAAACGACGCCCGGCACGAGGAACAGGAGGAAGATCAGCGAGACAATCGAGCGCATCATCGGAGCGGTGAACGCGGTCAGGTCGCCATCGGCGCTCCGCCAGGCGGACCCGGCGGGCAGTGCCGTGACTGTCAGCAATGCGATGCCGAGCACCATTGACCACAAGGCCCAGCGCAGGCCTTTACGCTCATGGTCCTCGAGGTCGTGCATTTCGGGCAGGTCCTCGGCGTCGCCATCGATCAGGGTGCCTGAGATCCGCGGCTCGACGACCTTGTCGGTGATATACCAGCCGAGGCCGACGATCAGCACCGACGAGGCCGTCGTGAAGAAGTAGTTGTTCAGAGGGTTCAGGACGATGTCCGGGTCCAGAATCTGGGCGCCCGCCTGCGACAGTCCCTGCAACAACGGGTCCAGCGAACTCGGCACGAAGTTCGCCGAGAAGCCGCCCGACACGCCGGCGAAAGCCGCGGCGATGCCGGCCAGCGGGTGGCGTCCGGCCGCGTAGAAGATGACACCACCGAGCGGGATGACGAGCACGTAGCCGGCGTCGACGGCAGAATGCGAGACGATGCCGACGAGAATGACCATCGGCGTCAGCAGTTTCGCCGGCGTGATGTTCAACAGCGAGCGTATCGCCGAGTTGATAAAACCGGTGTGTTCGGCGACACCGATACCGAGCATCGCGACCAGCACGACGCCAACCGGGTGGAAGTGCGAGAAGTTCGTGACCATAACGGACAGGAACTCGGTGAGCGCGGAACCCGACAGCAGGTTGTTGATCACGAGAGCCTCGCCCGAGCGCGGATCGATCACGTCGAACGACACGTACGACAGCAGCCATGACAACACCCAGACGATAAACAGCAGGGCGATAAACAAGACGGCGGGGTCGGGCAACTTGTTGCCGACCCGCTCCACGGTGCCGAGAAAGCCGCCGGGTGCGGCAGCCTGGTTCTGTTCCGACATTGGTATCCCCTTTTCTTCTTATCTTGTTTGCATTACCAGCCGCAGCTGCGCCCTGCATTCTGTTCTTCGAGATAGCCCATCAGCGGCGCGAAGTAGTCGATGATGGCGCTGGCGTCCATCTCCCTCGTGCCGGTCAGCTTCTCGAGAGCGTCCTGCCACGGCTCGCTCTGGCCGGACTCCATCATCGCGTAGAAACGATCGCCTGCCTCCTTGCTGCCATATACCGAGCAGGAGGCGAGGTCACCGTCATGTCCGGCGATTTCGCACAGCGAGCGCTGGAACTGGAATTGCAGGATACGGGCGAGGAAATAACGCGTGTACGAAACGTTCGCCGGAATGTGGTACTTCGCACCCGGGTCGAAGTCGGCTTCGGTGCGCTCGACGGGCGGTGCGATACCCTGGTATTGCTCGCGCAGGGCCCACCACGCCTGGTTGTAGTTGTCGGGCGTGATTGCGCCGGAGAATACGCCCCAGCGCCACTCGTCGATGAGCTTGCCGAAGGGCAGGAACGCAATCTTGTCGAGTGCCATCTGCATCTGCCGGTTGATCACGGCCTCCTCCGATTCCTCGGCTGAAGCAATCAGCCCGACTTCCTCGAGATACCCCGGCGTCATCGAGAGCTCGACCGTGTCGCCGATGGCTTCGTGGAAGCCGGAGTGCGCGGCACCCTGGAACAGTGGCGGCTGGTCCTTGTAGGCACCCTGGTAGTAGTTGTGGCCGAGCTCGTGATAGATCACGCGCAGGTCGTCGTAAGTCTGGTTGATACACATCTTGATGCGCAGGTCATTGCCGCCGTCGAGGCCCCACGCGCTGGCGTGACAGACGACGTCGCGATCCTGCGGCTTCGTGAACATCGAGCGCTCCCAGAACGTGTCCGGCAGCCGCGGCATGCCCATCGAGACGTAGAAGCCTTCAGCCGAACGCACCATTTCCTGGGGCGAGTAGTCCTTCTTCTTCAGCGTCGCATTGACGTCGAGATCCGAAACGCCCGGGTACGGCTCCAGCATGTCGTAAATTGTGCCCCACTCCTGCGCCCACATGTTGCCGAGCAGGTGTGCCGGGATCGGGCCGTCCTGTGGCACCTTGTCCTCGCCGTAAATCTCGCCGAGCTTCGCGCGCACGTGGCAATGCAACGCATCGTAGAGCGGCTCTACCTGCTCCCAGAGACGTGCCGTTTCCTGCTGGAAGTCGGCCGGACTCATGTCGTAGCCGGCGCGCCACATTTCGCCGAGATCGCCGTAACCCAGTTCGTTCGCGCCCTCGTTTGCCAGTTCGACATAGCGCGCGTAAGCATCGCGCATCGGCACCGAGATCTGGCGCCAGCCGGTCCAGTAGTCGAGGAGTTCGTCGTAGTCCCGCGTCTCCTGCATCAGCAGTTCGAGTTCGGACCCGGAGAGGCACTCGCCGTCTTCGCGGCAGTACTCGCCGGCGCCATACTGGCCTGTGAGGTCCGTCGCGATCTGCGTCAGCTCCTTGCGCTTTGCCGGGTCGGCAGGCGCCGGCAACGATGTACCGAGCTTCAGGAGGTCGATCGCGCGCCGGGTGATCGGGTCCAGCTCCTGGTCATCGTACTGGATGGCCTGTTGCACCATGCTGCTGTGCCAGGCGGCGTAGCGCTCGGTGTTGGCCGCGGCGAGGATCGCCGTATCACTCGTAATATAGGTGGCGCGCACCCACGCGGCCGCGCCGCCTTCCCGACCGAGATCCGCGAGTTCGGCATTGGCGCGGGCGACGAACTCTTCGGCCGTTTCGGCCGGTGTCGCTGCCGCGGGTTCCTGCGGCGCGTCCTGCGAGCAGGCGGCGAGGAGCGAGACGAGCGCGAGGCTCGCGAGGAGCTTGACGATATTGTTCATGTTGTCTTCCAGTACTAGTGAATGCCGCCCATCCAGCGACGCAGGATCGGCGATATCAGAATGACGAACGCACCCGTGCCGAGACCAAACCACATCAGGAACTCGAACAGCTGCGTGTAGGTCGCCAGCGCCGTGGCGGCATCGGCCGCCTCGCCGGCAGTCGTATCGATCGCGGCGAGCTTGCCGAGCCGGGTCGCGACCGTTTCGGACAGTGCCGTGGCCAGGAACCAGGTGCCCATGCTGACGCCGACAACGTTCGGGATCGACAGCTTGGTGACGGCGGACAGGCCAACCGGTGACAGGCACAGCTCTCCTGTCGTGTGCAGCAGGTACGCCAGCACCAGCCAGATCATCGCAACCTGCCCGGCCGCATTCGGGTGTTCGGCGCCGTATACCAGGGCGCCGAAGCCGAGGCCGGCCTGGACGATGCCGAGACCGAACTTGATGGGCGTCGTGGGCTCGAGGTTTTTCTTCGCGAGCCACGTCCAGAGCGCTGCGAACGGTATCGCGAGCAACATGATGAAGCCGGCGTTCAGCGAGCCGAACTGGGCTGCCGTGATCGTCGTGTCGCCGAGCGTGCGATCCACGACGCGATCCGCATACAGCGTCATCGAACCGGCCGACTGCTCGAACAGCGCCCAGAAGACGATCGTCGACAGGATCAGGATCATCAGCACGACGGTGCGCCCGAACTCTTCGGAGTAATGCGTCAGGAAGCCGTAAACGATGAAACCGACGATCAGCAGGATCGACGCGTACAGCGCCTGGTCGGCGATGGCCTCCATTCCGCCGATCGGGTGCAGGTTGGCAATCACCGCGAGGATGCCCGAGATGATCGCCACCGCCGCGATGACGTAGGCCACCGTGTTGTTGTGGTCTTTCTTGGTGTGGATCATCGAGTACAGGATCAGGCTGACGATCGACACGATCAGGAAGACGTTCTGCGTGATCAGCACGATCGGCTCATGCTGGACGAGCAGCCACAGCACGCCGAGCACCGGCACGCTCAGGAGATAAATCGACCATTCGACATTGATCGGGCCGAGGAACGGTTTCTTCAGCTTTTCGGGTTCCGTCGGCTCGGCATGGCCATGCAGGAATCTCTGCCCGTACATGAACGTGAACAGGCCGACGATCATGCCGATACCGGCGGCGCCGAAGCCGTAACGCCAGCCGAACGTCTCGCCGAGCCAGCCGCACAACAGCGTTGCCGTGAACGAGCCGATGTTGATGCCCATGTAGAAGATCGTGAAACCGGAGTCGCGGCGTGGATCGTCCTGGCTGTACAGCTTGCCGACGATGGTCGAGATGTTCGGCTTCAGGTAACCGACGCCCATGACGATCAGGGCGAGGGCAAGGTAAAAGACGTTCAGCGCGGCCGTATCTCGCATCGTGATGTCTTCGACGAGGACCGTGCCGGCGACGATGACCTCGCCGGACTTCAGCGTCAGGTCCTCGATCAGCGCCGTGCCCGCGGCATAGAACTTCGCCTGGTGTCCTTCGACTGCCATCAGTATGTGGCCGAGTGACAGGCTGATGCCGCCAAACAGTACCGATTTGCGCATGCCGAGGAAGCGGTCGGCGATCATGCCGCCGATCAGCGGCAGGGCGTAGACCAGGCCGGCGTACGAACCGAGTACGTCGAAGCCCATCTCGTCCGTGAACAGGTGGTACTTCGTGAGATACAGCAGGAGCAGGTATTTCATTCCATAGAATGAAAAGCGCTCCCAGAGCTCGGTCGTGAAACAGACGTACAGTCCCTTGGGATGGCCCCAGAGGTCTTCCTTGTGTGCGTAGTCTTCCGCATTCGCGGTTACGGCATCTGTCATCTTGTCCCCCGGCAGGCGTCGTGCGCCCTTATGTTTTTGGATGTGGCGGGTAAGGGCTAAGCATTAAACACTATTAACAGCCCGGTTTGCATCTTGACCGCCGGCCGACCATACGATAGTCCGACTGCGGTAATTATGTTTGGTTTCAGCCTATTGCTCGTCTTCGGTGACGGCATCCTCGCCCTCTTCCCGTTTAGCGGCCGTGAATATGCGCGCCATGATGATGCCGAGTTCGTACAGCAGGTACACCGGCACCGCGAGCAGGGTCTGGCTGATGACGTCGGGCGGCGTCAACAGCATGCCGACGACGAAGGCGCCGAGAAACACGTACGGCCGTGCCTTGCCGAGCTTTTCGGTAGTCGTCAGGCCCGTCCAGACGATGAGCACCGCGGCGACGGGCACCTCGAAAGCGATACCGAAAGCGAGCACCAGCATCATGATGAAATCGAGATAGGCGGTGACGTCGGTCATGACCTCGACACCGGCAGGCGCGATCGCCGTCATGAAGCCGAAGATCAGCGGAAAGACGACGAAGTAGGCGAAGGCCACGCCGGCGTAAAACAGTGTGATGCTGGAGGCCAGAAGCGGCAGCGCGAAGCGCTTCTCCTTCATGTACAGGCCCGGCGCAACGAATGCCCATATCTGGTACAGCACGATCGGCATCGCGATGAACAACGCGACGTAGAAGGTCAGCTTGAAAGGTGCCAGTAGCGGCGAGGCGACGGCCGTCGCGATCATCTGGCCACTCGGGAGGACAGCGCGCAGGGGCTCGGAGACGAACTCGAAGATCTGGCGCGAGAACGGCAACAGCCCGACAAAAACGAGGACCACGGCAGCCGCAATCTTCAGCAGGCGCGATCGCAGCTCGATCAGGTGAGACATCAGCGTGCCTTCGCCGAGGCCGCCCTCTTCGGTTTCGTTCTCGCGGCTCATCAGGCGGACTTCTTGTCGCTGTCTTCCCTGGTGTCGGCTACTGTTTCTTCTTCCTTGTCGTCTTTTTCGACGTGCAAGGGTGAATACGTGTCATCGTCGTGTGGCGCCAGCAGGCTGTTGGGATTCAGTGATTTCGGGTCAATGCCGAAGTTCTTCTCGACATTCAGCTCTTCCTCGAGCTGGCGCTTCAGGGCACGCGTCATGCGACGCGCCTGGCCGAGCCACGTGCCGAGCTGGTTGGCGACGCGCGGCAGCCGCTCGGGACCCAGGACCAGGAGCCCGATCAGGCAAAGAAGCAGGAATTCCGAACCGCCTATACCCGACATCGTGTTGGCGGCTTAGCTCTTTTTTTCTTTATGCGGCTCTTCCGCCGGCGTGTTATCGAAGTCCGCATCCTCATGCGACTTCGAAAGCTGTTCCTTCGAATCCGTTTCCTTGTCGGCGTCGCTGACGGCAGAGCGGAATCCCTTGACGGCACTGCCGAGATCCGAGCCGAGCGTGCGCAGGCGCTTCGTTCCGAAGATGGCCAGCACAATGACCAGCACGATCAGCAACTGTACGGGACCGATGTTAGACAACATCTCTAAACTCCTGGGGACTCACCCCATGACAATTTCTGTGAGTTTGCACCGACCGGAGCCGGGCGCGAATTATGTTCATGATACCCCTGCCCGCGCAACAAAACCGTACCAGTGTCACAGCCCCGACAGGGTACCGGACGCAATAATTTCCGCCAGTAGATACGGCGTCCGGTACCCCGTTTACCGGGTGGCGAGCCAGAAAGTGACCGGGCCGTCGTTGACGAGGCTGACCTGCATGTCCGCGCCGAAACGGCCGGTGGCCACCTGGCCCAGCGCCTTGCGGCACTCCGCCACGAGCTTGTCGAAGTAGTCGCTGGCCTTGTCCGGCGTGGCCCCCCTGGTGAAACTGGCCCGCGTTCCCTTCTTCGTGTCGGCGGTCAGCGTGAACTGCGGTACCAGCAAGAGACCGCCATCGATATCCTTGAGGCTCAGGTTCATGCGGTCCTCTGCATCAGGAAATACGCGGTATCCGGTAATGCGCTCGGCCAGGCGCCTGATGTCGTGCTCCTCGTCGTCCCGATGCACGGCAATCAGCACCAGCAGGCCGCGCCCGATTTCCCCGATGGTTTCGCCATCAACCTCGACATGGGCCTCGGTGACCCGCTGCAACAAACCAATCATTTCTGCGTTGCTTCCCTCGATTTGTGCAACCGCCGGCCTTTATTAACGCATTGTGCAGAATGATTAGCCACCCGCGGCACGAGCGGGTGCGAGACTGGACAGACCGGCTGGTGGGAGGGTCGCCCGGAAAACGGCCCGCCCGGCGAGCCAGGGACGGCCGCCTGGGCACTGTCCCGCCGGCCGGACCATGGAAGGAGGGCCCTGATCCCAGGATCAGGGCCTTTTCCGTCAAAAATGCTTGCAGCAGAAATCCCACATGGCCATTTTTAAAATAAAAGTGGGATATTTATACCGTTTTGTCTCCCCACTTTTCCGGTCATGCGTCCGGCTGGCAATCCTCCGGGCGATCAATACACTTGAAGTCTCACCCAGAGCGAGCGGGCAACACAATGAAAAGAAGAGAATTTGTCGGCGGCCTCGCCGCAGCAGCGAGCCTTGCAGCTTGCGCGAAAGAGGAGACCAATTGCAGCGCCGACGGCGCGGCTGTTGCCGAGACCTTCGAGTGGTCTTGTGTCACGTCGTGGCCCCCGAAGTTCCCGGGTCTCGGGATGGCGCCCGAGAACCTGGCGCGGCGTATCGAGGCGGCGTCCGGTGGTCGGCTCAAAATCAAGGTCTATGGCGCCGGTGAACTGGTGCCGGCCTTCGAGGTTTTCGATGCCGTCAGCCGCGGCACCGTCGAGATGGGTCACGGCGCCGCTTACTACCACAAGGGCAAGGTCGACGCCGCCCAGTTCTTCACTGCGATTCCGTTCGGCATGACGAGCCTCGAGCTCAACGCCTGGCTGTACTACGGCGGCGGTCTGGAGTTGTATCGCGAACTCTACGAACCCTTCGACCTGGTACCGTTCCCGACCGGCAACACGAACGTGCAAATGGGCGGCTGGTTCAACCGGGAAATCAACTCGATCGACGACCTCAAGGGTCTGAAAATGCGCATTCCGGGCCTCGGCGGAGAGGTGCTGCGCCGCGCTGGCGGCACGCCGGTCACGCTGCCCGGCTCGGAGATCTTTACGGCGCTGCAGACCGGCTCGATCGATGCGACCGAGTGGGTTGGCCCGTACAACGATGTCTCGTTCGGGCTGCACAAGGCGGCGAAGTACTACTACTACCCCGGCTGGCAGGAACCTGGGCCCGGCCTCGAGACGATCATCAACAAGGCCAAGTGGGAGTCACTGCCAGCCGACCTGCAGGAGATCGTCAGTCTTGCCTGCCAGGCGATCACGACGGATATGGCGGCGGAGTACACCTACGGCAACTCGATGTCGCTGCAACAGCTCGAGGGCGACCCGTCGATCGAGATCCGGGAGTTTCCCGAGCAGGTCATGGTGCTCCTGAAGGAGATCAGCGCGGAGGTCGTCGCAGAAATGATGGCGAACGACCCGGCTGCCGCCAGGATCGGCGAGGCCTATTTTGCGTTTCTCGATAAGGCTGCAGCCAACTCGCGCATCTCGGAGTACGCGTACCTCAAGAATCGCTAGCAGAAGACAAGAAAAAGCCGCGCATGCCGGTCAGCATGCGCGGCTCTTGAGCCTTGCAGAAACGCGAAGTTTCTAGAAGTTGACGGTCACACCCGCTGACCAGTAAGCACCGTTGAAGCCGAAAGGTGCGGACCGGCGCGAATACCTGAACACCGTCGGGCTGGCCATGTTTTCGAGGCCGGGCGCCGACTCGAACAGGCCACCACGTGACGTAGAGTTGGTAACTTCATCCGGCGTGACGTCGAAGATGTTGTTGCCACCGGCGAATACCGTGATGCCGTTGTCGAACATGTACGAGACGCGAATATCGGTCAGCAACTCGGCGCCATAGGTCTGGCTGCCCTGGTCCACTGTCGTGTATTCGCCATACTGGTTCAACGTGAGTATCGCGGTCCAGCTGTCGCGCAGCCACTCACCGCTCAGGAAGATGCGATCCTCCGGCTGCCAGGTCTCGATGACCGACGGCTGGAAGCCGCCGAAAATCACGTCAGGCGGCAATGCGCCCAGGGTCGGCGATTCGCTGAAGATATTCGTGATGTCGGTTTCGGTGAAATTGGCCGCCAACGTGACTTCCATGAAACCACCGAACAGCTCGATGTCCGAATAGGTCGAGACAATATCGAAGCCCTGCGTCTCCGTGTCGATCGCGTTCAGGAAAAACTGACCACCACCCGATCCGGAGGCGGTCAGCGCCGCATCGAGGGCCGGGGACAGGCCGAAGCCGAGGTTGTCGCTGATCACGATGCGGTCGTCGATATCGATCGAGTAGTAGTCGATCGTGAAGTTCCAGCGCTCGGTAATATCGAAGATCGCGCCGACGGCAATGTTCAGCGATTCTTCTTCTTTGAGCGGCGGAATACCGATGGCCTGGGCGACCGGGCTGTCATTACGGAACGTGCCCGTTTCGATCGGGACGCCGCCAATGAACTGCGTGCTGATATTGCTGAAGTAGATCTGCTGCATCGACGGCGCACGGAAACCGGTGCTGGCGCTGCCGCGCAAGCGGAACGTATCGGTGATGCGCCAGTTGGCCGCGAGCTTGAAGTTGGTCGTGTCGCCGAAGCCGTCGTAGTTGTCGTACCTGAGGGCGCCGCTGACAAGCAGGTCGGGGTGCGCCTGGAACTCGGCGTCGACGTAGAAGGACGTCACGTTCCGCTCTTCGTCAGCAGCACTGGACGGCCCGATACCGGGGAAACCCTGGATGCCGCCCGGGGCGTTCTGCGGATACAGCGCTACCCCGCTGACAGAGTCGAAATCCTCGTAGGCATACTCGACGCCCGGCGTAACGATGTACTCGTCGTGCCGCAGTTGCGTGCCGAGCGCGACGAACCAGTCGCCATAGCTCTGCGTGTACTCGATATCGAGCGTCTGCAGCCCGAGTTCGAGTCCGTAAGCGTAGGCCGAGCGCGGAATCTGTGCGCGAATATCGGCATCATCGAGGCCGCGACCGTAGTTCAGTTCGTTGACGAAGGAATAGTTGGCCGAATTGCTGGTCGTGTAGTCGATCGTGTTACGGCCGGTCGTGTAGGAAAAGTCGATCGTCGAGCCATCGAGAAACTCGGCGCGATAGCCGATATCGAAAGAGACGTCGTCGATTTCGCTGTTGATGAGCGGCAGGAAGCCGTCAGGAATGACGTTCTCCCCATCGTCAAGCGCTGCGCCGGAACCGGCCGGATTACGATAGAACGCACCCGACTGGTTGTCACGCGTCGAATACGTGACGAAACTGTAGAGCTCGCCACCGCCCAGGTCGAAGCCGGCGTTGATTACCGCCGCGAACTGGGTCGAGTCGGCATCGCCGATGCGAAAACCGTCGCGCCCCGGACCGTTGACTTCGCGGTCCTCGTTGCCCGGTGCCGGTTCCAGGTAGCCGTTACCGTCGGTATCGACGCAGCCGCCATAGAGGCAGACGCCCTGCGGGAAAGCGCGATTGGTACGTTCCCGGTCGCGGTAATTCAGCGTGACCGCCAGGAAACCGTCCATGCCGAGGCTCAGTCCCTTGTGGAAGTCGATATTGGTCACCGCGCCGTCGCCCTCGGTGTACTGGCCGTAGGAAGCCGATACCATGCCGCCCTCGGAGTCATCCTTGAGCTGCAGGTTGATGACGCCGGCGATGGCGTCGGAACCGTACTGAGCTGCGGAGCCGTCACGCAGGATCTCGACGCGCTTGAGGGCGGCTGCCGGGATCGCATTCATGTCGGTTCCGGCCGTGCCGCGGCCGACCGAGTTGTTGATGTGGATCAGCGCAGTGTGATGGCGGCGCTTGCCGTTGATCAGTACCAGCGTCTGGTCCGGCCCGAGACCACGCAAGGTCGCCGGGCGCAGAGCGTCGGTACCGTCCGATATCGACGAACTGGAGAAGTTGAAGGATGGTGCGAGGGCCTGCAGCATGCGGCCGAGCTCAGTCTGCCCGGTCGCCTCCATTTCCTCGTTGGTCAGCGTATCGACCGGCACCGGCATGTCTTCAGAGATGCGGCTGGACGAACGCGAACCCAGCGTCACGATCTCCTCGATGACGCCCTCGTCCTGCTGGGCAAAAGCACCACTGCTGTATGCCGTGGCGCCAAGAGCAAGGATGGCAAGAATGCCGTACCGGGCCGCAGTAGAGCCCTTACCTGTGTTACTGGTCATGATTACCCCCCCTGGGTGTCTAACGTTGTCGTTTCAATGTTTTGCACGAATAAAACTACGCTGAGTCGCCGCACAAAGCAAAGAATGTGGTCCAGGGGACCGCTCAGTTACCGTAGATTCGGCCCGGCAACCACGTCACGAGATCGGGAAAAACGGCCAGCAACAAGAGCGCGAACAGCTGGATTGCAACGAACGGCATCGCGCCGCGATATATCTGCCCGGTCGATACCGAGGCCGGCGCGACACCGCGCAGATAGAAGAGTGCAAAGCCGAACGGCGGCGTGAGAAACGACGTCTGCAGGTTGATCGCAATCATGATGCCGAGCCAGACGGGGTCCAGGCCCATTGCCAGCAGGACCGGCCCCACGATGGGCACGACCACGAACGTAATCTCGATGAAGTCGAGTACGAAGCCGAGCAGGAACATGACGAGCATGACGACGATGACGGCACCGACCATGCCGCCCGGCAGCGCCTCGAGGACCTGCCGTACGCCATCGTCACCGCCGTAACCGCGAAACACCAGCGAGAAAATCGATGCGCCAATCAGGATCATGAACACCATGCTGCTGATGCGCAGCGTCGCGCGCATGATTTCCGCGAGCCGCCCGAGATCGAGTTCGCGCCGCAGCAAGGCAAGCAGCAATGCACCCATGCCACCGACACCAGCGGCTTCGGTCGGCGTCGCCAGACCCATCAGGATCGAACCGAGCACCGCGAAGATCAGTGCAAGCGGCGGCAGCAGGGCCCGCAGGACCCGTATCACCGAGACCGGGGTGTCTGCGTCACCCTGGTGTGCCGGCATGACCGACGGGCGAAAAAATGCCACTACCAAGAGGTACACGACGTAGAGAACGACCAGCAGCAGACCGGGGATCAGCGCGCCGGCAAACAGGTCGCCGACGGAGACGGTCTTCGGCGAGTAGATGCCCATATCGAGCTGGGCCTGCTGGTAGGCCGTCGTCATGACATCGCCCAGCATGACGAGAATGATCGACGGCGGAATGATCTGGCCCAGTGTCCCGGATGCACAAATCGTCCCGGCTGCGATCTCGGGTGAATAGCCGCGCTTCAGCATCGTCGGCAGCGACAGCAGCCCCATCGTGACGACCGTTGCGCCGACGATGCCGGTACTGGCGGCGAGCAGCATGCCGACCAGCGTCACCGAAATGCCGAGGCCGCCGCGCAGCGTGCCGAACAGGCTGCTGAGCGTCTCCAGCAAGTCCTCGGCAATACGCGCCCGCTCGAGCGTAACGCCCATGAAAACGAACAGTGGCACCGCGACCAGTGTCTCGTTCGTCATGATGCCGAACACGCGGTTCGGCAGGCCGGACAGCAGGGCTTCGTGGAAACTGCCGCCGACAATGCCGGCGGCCGCGAATATCAGTGCGGTGCCGCCGAGCGTGAAGGCGACCGGAAAGCCGGCGAGCAGGACCAGGATAACCGTGACAAACAGTAGTGCGGCAACCCACTCCATTGTCAGCGCCCCCTCAAGGTTCGCAGCGAACCGAGGAACAGCGATAGCCCCTGCAACGCGACGGCCACCGGCATGAACAACAGCACGGATTTGAGCAGCGGTATGAACGGGTAAGGCAGTCCGCCCGATTCGCGGGAACTCTCATGGATGCGCCACGAGACCGTCACGAAGTCAAATGACTTCCAGCCGAGAAACAGGCAGAGCGGCAGCAGGAAAACCAGGACACCGATCAAATCCACCCAGGCACGACGGCGCGTGCTCATCGTGCGGTAGAAGACATCGACGCGAACATGGTCTTCGGCGCGCAGCGTGTACGCGGCGCCGACCATGAACACGACGGCATGCATCCAGACGACCGACTCCTGCACCCAGATCAGGCCGGCGTCGAAGACGTAGCGCATGATGACGACGACAAACGTGACGATAACCATGAACAGCGTCAACCAGGCTGCGGCCCTGCCGGTCGCGGCGCTGAAACGATCGATCAGGTTGTCGTCTCGCTCCCTGCTCAAGCGCCTGCCCCCCGCATCATGTACGCCAGAACGTCGGTGTAATCAGTACCAGCAGCGTGAAGATTTCGAGTCGCCCGAGCAGCATGCCGACAACCGAAATCCATTTCGCCGTATCCGTCAACGACATGAATCCGGATGCGACCTCACCGAGACCCGGTCCCAGGTTGTTCAGGGTTGCGGCAACGGCCGAAAACGCCGACACCTGGTCGAGGCCTGTGGACATCATCGCTAGCAGCATGATGCCGAAGACGATGATGTACACCGAGAAAAACCCCCAGACCGCATCGACGACCCGGTGCGGAACCGCGTTGTTGCCGAGCTTGACCGGGATTTCCGCGCTCGGGTGTACGAGTCGCACGATCTCGCGCATGCCCTGCTTGTAAACGAGCAGCCAGCGGATCACCTTGATGCCGCCTGCCGTCGAGCCGGCCGAGCCGCCGACAAAACTTGCGAATATCAGGAGCGCCGGCAGCGCAGCGGGCCAGATCGCGAAGTTCTCGGTTGTGAAGCCCGTGGTCGTGGCAATCGATACCGCCTGGAACAGGCCGTTGACCATCGTGTCGACCGGCGCGTCGAAACCGCGATAGAAGAACAGTGATGCGATCACGACCAGGGACAACACGATCAACATCATGCTGTAGGCGCGAAACTCGGGGTCCTGGAAGTAGTGCCTGACCGAGACGTAGCGCCACGCGAAGAAGTGCAGCGAAAAATTGATGCCGGCGAGGAACATGAAAAAGACCGCGACCAGGTCGATGACCGCACTGTCGAAGTACGCGATGCTCAGGTCGTGCGTCGAAAAGCCGCCGATCGCGACGGTCGAAAAGGCATGGCACAACGCGTCGAACCAGCCCATGCCGGCGATCCGGTAGCCGAGCATGCAGGCAATCGTAAATGCGAGGTAGACGTACCACAGCGCCTTGGCCGTCTCGGTGATGCGTGGCGTGAGCTTGGTGTCCTTGACCGGCCCCGGCGTCTCGGCCCGGTAGAGCTGCATGCCGCCGACGCCCAGCATCGGCAATACCGCGACAGCCAGGACGATGATACCCATGCCGCCGAGCCACTGGAGCTGCTGGCGGTAGTAGAGAATCGATACCGGCAGAGCATCGAGCCCGGTCAATACCGTGGCGCCGGTCGTCGTCAACCCGGACACGGACTCGAACACGGCGTCGGTGAAAGACAGCTGCAACGTATCGGAAAAATAGAGGGGCGCGGCGCCGAACGTCCCCAGCACGGACCAGAAAGCGGCGACGATCAGGAAGCCGTCCCGTAGCCTGAGATCCTTCTTCACACGATGCACCGGCAACCAGCACAGGAAACCGGACACGAGGGTCAGTCCGAAGCCCTTGGCAAACGGATGCCAGGAATGGTCGCCGTAGTACAGGTCGAACAGCATCGGCGGCAACATCGTCAGGCTGAACATCATCAGCAGCAGGCCGAGGATGCGCTGTACGACGGTCCAGTTCATCGTGCCGCTTTACACAAAAGAGACGCCGACCTGGAACAGGCTCTCGAGCTTCTCAATCTTGCGACGGTCGGTCATGAACAGGATGACGTGGTCATCGGATTCGATGACCGTGTCGTGATGCGCGATGATGACCTGGTCGTCGCGCACGAGGGCGACGATCGCGGTGCCCTTCGGCAAGCCGATATCCTCGATGGCGCGACCCACGACCTTGGAATTGTTTTCGTCGCCATGGGCGATCGCTTCCATCGCCTCGGCCGCACCGCGGCGCAGCGAATGCACCTTGACCACGTCGCCGCGCCGGACGTGCGCCAGCAGCGAACCGATCGTGACCTGCTGCGGCGAAATTGCGATATCGATGCTGCCGGCCTCCACCAGGTCGACATAGGAGGCGCGGTTGATCAGCGCCATGACCTTGTGTGCACCGAGTCGCTTGGCGAGCATCGAGCTCAGGATGTTGGCTTCCTCGGAGTTGGTCAGCGCACAGAAAACGTCGACGTTGTCGATGTTCTCTTCGAGCAGCAATTCCTCGTCGGCCGCGTCGCCGACCAGGACGATGGCCTTGTTGAGTTGCTCGGAGATCTGGCGCGCCCGCACCGGGTCGCGTTCGATGATCTTGACCTGGTTCGTCTGTTCCAGTGCCAGGGCCAGCCGGACGCCGATGTTGCCGCCGCCGGCAATGACGACGCGGCGTACCGGGTCCTCGAGGCGCCGGATCTCGCTCATGAACACGCGGATGTCCTTGCGATCCGCGATGAAGAAGACCTCGTCGTCCTCCTGGATCACGGTATCGCCGTCCGGCAGGGTCGCAACGCCGTGCCGGTAGATGGCGGCGATCCGGCCCTCGGTATTCGGGATGTGTTCCTTCAGCGTGGCGATTCGCTGCCCGACCAGCAGGCCGTCACGATCGGCCCGGACGCCGACCAGCCGCACGCGACCATTGGCGAACTCGAGTACCTGTGACGAACCGGGGTAGAGAATGAGCTGTTCGACGTAGGTGCAAACGAGTTGCTCGGGGCTGATACGCACGTCGATCGGAATGGCGTCCTGCGTGAACAGCTTGTCGGCGTTCATATATTCCGCGGAGCGGATGCGTGCGATCTTGGTCGGTGTACGGAACTGCGTGTAGGCGACCTGGCAGGCAACCATGTTGGTTTCGTCGCTGTCGGTCAGTGCGACGACGATGTCCGCGTCGCTGGCGCCGGCGCGTTCGAGTACATCCGGGTAGGCCGCATGACCGACGACGGTACGTATATCGAGACGGTCCTGCAGTTCGCGCAGCACGTCCGGCCGCATGTCCACGACGGTGACTTCATTGGCCTCCTCGCGAGACAAATGATATGCCGCGGAGGAACCGACCTGGCCTGCACCGAGGATCAAGATTTTCATCGGCTATAGTCTACATGAGATCGAGATTGGCATAGCTCAGGACCAGCCATTTTGTGCCGGCACTTTCGAAATTGACCTCGACCCGGGCATGCGCGCCCTGGCCCTCGCAATTGAGGATCACGCCTTCACCGAACTTCTTGTGGCGCACGTGCTGACCGAGTCGCACGCCGAGTTCGCTGCCCGGCGACACCGCGCCCCCGGAACGCTGCGAGTGGCGAGCCGCGTGCAGCGGACGTGACACCTGGACCTTCGGGCGAACTTCCTCGATATGCTCCGCCGGAATCTCGCTTATGAAGCGTGACGCCTGCGCGTAATTGTCCATGCCATGCAGCCGGCGCTGTTCGGCGTGGGTAATATAAAGGGACTGTTTCGCGCGCGTGATGCCGACGTAACACAGGCGGCGCTCTTCCTCCAGGCCGTGCGGGTCCGCGATGGAGCGCTGGTGCGGGAACAGGCCGTCTTCCATGCCGCAGATGAACACGAGCGGGAACTCCAGTCCCTTGGCCGAGTGCATCGTCATCAACTGCACGCAGTCCTCCCACGCGTCGGCCTGTCCTTCCCCGGCCTCCAGCGCTGCGTGTGACAGGAATGCATCGAGCGGCGACATTTCTTCGGCCGGGTCCGGCACGAAACTCTTCGCCGCGCTGACCAGCTCGGCCAGGTTCTCGATTCGCGTCTCGCCCTTTTCACCCTTGTCCTTCTGGAAATGTTCGACCAGGCCACAGAGGTGAATGACGTGATCGACCTGGTCATGCAGGTCGAGGCCGCGGGTCTCGCGCGCCATGCGCTCGATCAGCGACATGAACGCATTGACGGCATTGGCCGCGCGCCCGGCGAGTTCGTCGCTGGCAATGGCGCCGGCCGCCCGCCACATCGGGCAGGCATTGGCCCGTGCGTATGCGCGCATTGACTCGAGCGTGCGCGCTCCAATGCCGCGGGCCGGCCTGTTGACGACGCGCTCGAAAGAACTGTCATCGTCGCGATTCGAGATCAGGCGCAGGTAAGCAAGCGCATCCTTGATTTCGGCACGCTCGAAAAATCTGAGGCCGCCATAAACCCGGTACGGGATGCGCGCGTTGATCAGGCCTTCTTCCAGCGCCCGCGATTGCGCATTCGAGCGATACAGGATGGCCGCGTCGGCACGGGCATTGCCCTGCGCGATCCAGTCGCGCAGGCGGCCGACGACAAACTCCGCTTCGTCGCGCTCGTTGTAGGCGGAATAGACCTTGATCGCCTCGCCCTCGGCGCCTTCTGTCCACAGGTTCTTGCCGAGCCTCGAGCTGTTGTTCGCGATGACGGCGTTCGCCGCATTCAGGATCGTCGCGGTGGAGCGGTAGTTCTGCTCCAGCTTGACGATCCGGGTTCCCGGAAAGTCCTTCTGGAAACGTTGAATATGTTCGACGCGCGCGCCGCGCCAGCGATAGATGGACTGGTCGTCGTCGCCGACGACGAAGGGTACGCCGGTGCTGCCGGCGAGCAGGCGCAGCCAGGCATACTGGATGGCGTTCGTGTCCTGGAATTCGTCGACGAGCAGGTGCTCGAAGCGGCGACGGTAGTGCGCCAGCAGTTCCGCGTTGTCACGCAGCAGTTCGTGCGCACGCAACAGGAGCTCGGCGAAGTCGACCAGGCCGCCCCGCTGGCAGACCTCCTCGTATGCCTTGTAAAGCGCAATCATCTGCCGGCGGTTCGGGTCGTCCTCGTCGTCGAGGTGTTGCGGCCGCAGTCCTTCGTCCTTCTGGGCATTGATGAACCACTGGATTTCCTTCGGTACCCAGCGGCTGTCGTCGATCTCGAGGTTCTTCAGCAGGCGCTTGATAAGGCGCAGCTGGTCATCGGAATCGATGATCTGGAAATTCTGTGGCAGGTTCGCCTCGCGCCAGTGTCTCCTCAGCATGCGATGGGCAAGGCCGTGAAACGTACCGATCCACAGGTGCTGTACCGGGACACGCAGCAGGGATTCGATGCGGCCGCGCATTTCGGCAGCGGCCTTGTTGGTGAACGTCACAGCCAGCAGGCTGTGCGGCGAGACGCCCTCGACATCGATCAGCCACGCGGCACGATGCACCAGGACGCGGGTCTTGCCGCTGCCGGCACCGGCAATGACCAGCGTCGGCTCGGCGGGCGCGGTGACCGCCTCGCGCTGTGCTTCGTTCAGGTTGTCGAGGATCGGTGTTACATCCATGCGGGGCTATTGTTCCCAGCGAATTCCCAGTATGTACTGGTTGCTTTCGTATTGTATCCGCAGGTCATTCGACACCGTTTCGCGGAAGCGGGCCTCGCCGACCACGCTCCAGTGCGGCGTAATGCGGAAAATGCCGATGATACCGATCCAGGCGGATTCCTGCGTCTTATTGCCGATGACAGGATTGTTGAAAGCGAAAGCGTTGGGAAAATCGTAGAGCCGGTAGACACCGGTTGCCTCGAGGTCGAAGCGCTCGCCGGGCGCCCAGTGAAACTCGAACGCGACGCTGTCGCGGGTGTAGTCGTTATAGCCGACGTACTCGTCCGTGCGCACGGTGCGTTCCACGTCCAGGCCAACCCACATGTCGTCCATGATCCGCTGGCGTGCCCGCAACCGTACCGCGCCATAATCGTAGCGCACTGGCGGGTTGCCGACCTGCTGTCGGCCGTCGAGATCGTAAGACGGCCGGTCGCCGAAGCGCCGGCTGGAGTATTCGGCCGTGAGCCGCAGCAAGGTTGAACTGGTGAAGTCATACTGGCCGAACAGGCCGAACAGGAAGTACTCGTGGTCGTATTCCGGCAAAACATTGGTTTCTTCGTAATTCCACAGCTGTCCGGTGACGGCGCCGCCAATCGTGAAGCGCTCCCAGCTCTGCCGCAGGTTCAACTCCGGACCGTAGCGCAGGTAATTCATGCGGTCCTCGGCCTCTTCGCCCCCTACCGTGCGGGCTGCGCCGTTGTCGGGGTCGTAGTAGATCTGGTCGTGCTGCGCAATCGTGAACGCGCTGCGCACCCAGCGATCCTGCGTTTCATCGCGCCGGCGATACTCACTACCGAAACCCAGTTCCTGGAACTGCTCGTTGCCGTTCTCCAGGTTCGTGTCGAGGTAATAACGGCCGGCAAACCGGTAGAAGCCGAAGAAACCTTCAAACGGCAGGCTGTTGACCGTGTACTTCGCCGCCAGCGCGACCGGGATGAAAGCACCGCTCTGTACGTCCGGCACGACGATGGGCAGCGCCGGGTCGGCGTAGTCGATATAGGGGGCCGCTGGTGAGCGATACACGTTGTCATCGGTGCCGTAACCGAGCGTCGAGCGAAAATCGAGGTTCGTGAAATTGCGCTTTTCCTCGCGCTCGGCCACGAGTTCCTGGTATTCGTCGGGTTTTGCCTCGGCATCGCGAATCCTCGAGATCGCGACAATGGCATACGCTTGCAGCTTGGGATTGGTTTGCTGGTCCCTGACCAGGCGGAACCAGCGCAGTGCCTCGTCGGTCTGGTCGAGCGCCCAGGCATTGAGGCCGAGGTTGTATTGTGCCGCTACGGCAAGCGTCGGATCGGTGGCCGCCTTCTGCAATGCTTCGCGAGCCTGGATGTATTGCCCGGCCCGGTAGTGGGCAACACCCATGTTGTAGTGCAGCAGCGGGGTATCCATGCCCTCGTCCCGCGCCTGGCCGTAGCGCAGCAGCGCCGCCCAGTAGAGATCGTCACGGAACAATCGATTGCCGTCGGCAAAGTACTGCTCGGCCGTCATCGCCTGCGCCGCCTGCACCGGCGCGAGAGTGATGATCGCGGCGAGGAGCAGCGCAAGGCCGATGGTCAGAAATCGATAGTTCATGGGCGGGACGATACTTGCCATTATGTCAGGTCGCCAGAGTACCCGCATTTGCGGTGGCGAAACTATGACGTGGCGCAAAAAAAACCCCCGGAACGGAAAGAACCGGGGGTTTCAGGACATTCCGGCCCTGTCTAGGTGACGTCGTCTTCCATGTCGTCTTCTTCGTCATCGTCGTCCATGTCGTCGTCATCGTATTCGTCGTCGTCGATGTCCTCGCCTTCCTCGAAGTCATCCTCCTCGTCCAGCTCGTCTTCGTGGAAGCTGTCTTCGTCGTCATATTCGAACTCGTCTTCCATGTCGTCGTCGCTGAACGAGTCGTCTTCGTCATCGTCGGCATATTCTTCGCTGTCGTCGGACTCGTCCGCATAGTCCTCGTCGGCGTCATCGTCCGAATCGTCGGCCTCTTCGTCCTCCCAGTCCTCTTCATCGACGCCATTGTCGTCGGGGCCACGCATCTGGGAGATCGTGATATCGAGGTCCGAGACATCGTCCAGCACTTCCATCGTCACATCGAGGTCGTCCATGTCGTCGGCGCGGGCGACCGCGGGCGCAAACGCGATCAGGGTCAGCGCGGTGATCGCGAAAAACACGTTTAATTGTTTCATCGAACTACTCCGTTAGCTCACTTCTACCCGTATCCGGAAAGTTCGGTTACGGTCGTCATGTTCGAGCCGCGCCAGTACTTCACCGCCAAACGGCGATGTTGCAATAAGCTGCAGCGGTAACAAATTCTTGCCTTCACTGAGGCTGGTCTGCCAGGTGATTTCTCGCTGGCCGGGAAATCCTGCGAGCTCGATACCTTCGGGCAGTGACACGGTCAACCTGGCGTTATCGAGCGCGGTGGCCGAAGCAAACACGAGGTTCACGGTGCGCGGCTCCTCGAGCGTCATCGTGATGCCGGGAATGGTCGCGTCCTGGGTCGGCAAGTCGGGCGTCGTCAGGAACAAGCCGCCGATCAGCCACAACGCGAGTCCGGCGGCGATGGCCGAGCCGAAGCCCGTCAACAACCAGCGATTGCGCTGCCGGCGCGCACCCTCATGGGTGGCCCGCAGCAGCGCCTGGTCGTAGAACCCCGGGCGGGGCGGCACTACCGGATAATCTGCGAGCAGAGCCTGCAGTTCCTTATCCGGATTGTCAGCGTAGTCGGCTATGTCGTTGTTTCTCATGATTCCATCCTGCCTGGTCCCTAACACGAAGTGTCTTCGGAAAAGGTTCCGTCGGCGTCCAGAATTTCGCGCAGACGGGCCCGGGCCCGGTGCAGCCGGGACTTCACGGTGCCGACGGGATCTCCCGTAAGCTCCTGTATTTCTTGTAATTTGTAACCTTCTGCGTCATGTAACAGGACCACTATACGATGTTCGACGCTGAGCTGCTCCAGGGCCGTATCGAGGCGCTCGAAGGCTTCGCGCTGCTCATTGTCGCGTACCGGGTCCTGGTCGCCCGCGAACCCCTGCAGGCCGTCACCGGTCAGCTTGCCTTCCTCGACGATATGCATGCGCTGCCTTGCGAAGCGCCGCCGCTCGTCGATGAACAGGTTGTACATGACACGGCACAGCCAGGACCCTGGCTCGTCGATATGCACGAGTTCGTCGAGCTTGCCGTAGGCCCGGATCAGGAGTTCCTGGAACAGGTCCTCCGCCTCCGCCTGGTGACCGGTCAGGCGAAACGCGAGCCGGTAGAGCCGATCGAAATGCGGCCGGACGCACTGCTCGAAAGCCTGCTTGTTACTGTCGCCGCTTATTGGCTGTCACTGACAAACTTCGCCAGGTCCTCCTTGTACTTCACGAGCGATGGCTGATGCACATACATCATGTGGCCGGCTTCGTAATAGGCCATGACGATGTTGCTTCGCAGATCGGCCGGGATATCCAGGTGATCGACAAAATACTCGGTAGCGAGCAACGGTGTCGCGAGGTCGTAGTAGCCTTGCTGCACCAGCACTTTCATCGCCGGGTTCTGGCGCATCGTGATCGCCAGATCGACAGCCGTATTCGGGAAAGGCAGCTTGAAGCCACCGAGATCCGGCTGCACGTGGCTCCAGTCCCACTGCATGAACACGTCACCGAAAACCGTGTAGTTGCCGACGTCCTCGACATCGAGATCGGTGCGATAGTAGTCCATGAACGCGGCCAGGTAAGGAGGGCCGATAGCCGTCAGCATCGGGTCGTAAAACATCGTTTCCCCGACCCGATTGACCATGTTGCCCGAGAAGCGCGAGTCGATACGGCCCGTCGTCGTGTCACGTTCGCGCAGCAGCTCCTTGTTGAAGCGTTGTTCATTGACACGCAGGTTTGCCTGGTCCCAGTACTTCTCGCTGAGGCCCGTGTACTGCGAGAGTTTCTTCAGGACGGCCTGGCGCTGGGTGGTACCCAGGCGATCGCCCATCAACAAAGCCGGCGCGTACTCGTTGAGTGCGAAATTGCTGACCTCCTGCATGAACGCCTCGAGATTCTCGGGCTCGGGGTTGAGCGCGCCGTGATAGCGGGCCGTCGCCGCAAAGGTCGGCAGGAACAGCACATGCGGCAGGTCGATGCCGAGCCCGGCGAAGCCGGCCGCCATTTCCATGAACGGCGAGACCAGGATGACGCCGTTCAATGCGACCAGGTGATTCGTCAACAGGTAATAAGCGACGCCACCGGAGCGCATGCCACCGTAACTTTCGCCGAGAATATATTTCGGCGAGGCCCAGCGGCCGTTCTCGGTCAGGTACTGGACGATGAACTCGGACACGGACTTGATGTCCTGGTCGACGCCCCAGAAATCCTTGCCGGTCGCATCACCTACCGGCCGTGAAAACCCGGTGCCGACCGGGTCGATCATGACGAGATCGGCAGTGTCGATGATGCTGTATTCGTTGGCGACCCGCTGAAAGGGCCCCTTGCTGCCCTTGCCAACATCTTCGACAACCGCGCGCTGTGGCCCCAGCACACCCATGTGCAACCACAACGACGCCGACCCCGGACCGCCGTTGTAGGCAAATATGATCGGCCGGTTCGCCCGGTTGCCGCCCTTCGCGACATAGGCGGTATAGCCCATCAATGCGATCGGCTCGTCGTCGCCGTTCTTCATCAACATCGTGCCAGCGGTGGCTGTGTAGTCTATCGTGCGGCCATCGATACGGATCGAGTGTTCCGTGACGGACTGCTGCGCCTCCGGAACATCGCTGCCGGCATCGCCGTCTGGCGACCCGCCTTCGGCGAGCGCGGCGCTTCCCAGGAACAATACGACGAGCGCTAAAACCTTGGACAAATTCATTCTTGTTATCTCCCTGAACAAAGCTACGGCCTCGTGCCGCGCCTGACAAACAAGTAGTTGCGATGGTGAACATGCGGATGCACATGCTCGAAGGCATCCCGCTCGGCCGCAGGGACAAAATTGCCACGTCCCTTGTGTAGCAGGCTCTGGTGATCGGCTCGCGTTACGTGAAAGAAAAAGCCTTCATAGCCGACGTCATGCAGAAAAGCGAACAGGCTGCCTTCGTCTGCCTCTGAATCGTGGCACTCGAACAGCAGTATCGGCAAGTCACGTCGCAGTAGCTGCTCGCCGCCCCGGAAAACGTCGAGCTCGTGTCCCTCGACGTCACACTTGATGAAGCTCACGGTCCCCGCTTCGTGGTCGGCGAGGTAGTCGTCGAGCCGGATGACCGGGATGTCGATCTCCTGCAGGTCGTCGCCCGCCTCCTTGTGAAAGCTGGCCATGCCGGAGCCGGCTGCCGGCCGGCGCATTGTCAGTACGCCCGAAGTCGACGACAGCCCCTTGTTGATCAGCGTCATGTTGTCGAGACCGAAGCTCTCTTTTACGGCTTCGAGGTGCGGGCCGAGCTCCGGCTGTGCCTCAAAGGCGAGCAAGCGTCCATTCGGGCCGGCTGCCCGGGACAGGTATATCGAGAAGACGCCCTTGTTGGCGCCGATGTCGAGGACGGTCGTCCCGGCGAGCGGTGCCTCTCGAACGTAACGTATCGACGGGACCTCGGACTTGAAGCGCAAGCGCCAGCAGCGATGTATCGTGTGAAGCTTGTCGTAGAGCGAAAGAGACATGGTCGGATATCCGGATTTGCAGCAACGGTGCATGTGGCCCGCTGAAAACGCAAGTGCACCGTTTGTCGCACCTGGCGCACCATTCACCGCAGGAAAGTGCAACTTTCCCGAATCGGCTGGTCTACCCGGTAAAATGCCATGGGGAGGGCTGCGAAAATGATTGCGTTCACGATAAACGGGCAGCCGGTGCAGTTCGCTGGCGAAGCGAATACGCCATTGCTCTGGGTCATTCGGGATCACCTGCAGCTGACGGGCACCAAGTTCGGTTGCGGCGCGGGCCTGTGCGGCGCCTGTACCGTGCACGTTGACGGCACGGCCATGCGTGCCTGCGTGGTGCCGGTAGCGGCGGTCGCGGAGCGGCCGGTCACGACGATCGAGGGTCTGGCGACCGGGGCTGATGACCTGCACCCGGTACAACAGGCCTGGCTCGAATATGACGTGGCGCAGTGTGGTTACTGCCAGCCGGGCCTGATCATGGCAACCGTCGATCTGCTGCGGCGCATCCCGCGGCCGACCGATGCGGATATCGACGCCAACATCACCAATCTCTGCCGCTGCGGCACCTATCCCCGGGTGCGCAACGCCATTCATCGTGCCGCGGAACTGGCCCGGCAAGAGGCAGGGTCGTGAGCGCCCGCCGTGAGGCAGTACGCCTGGACCGGCGGCAGTTTCTCGTTGCCGGAATCAGCGTCGCCGGCGGCCTGGTACTCGGCGTGCCGGGGGTTGGCCGTACCACCGAAAACGGCGGGCGGATGATCGGGTTTTTCGTCGAGATCGGCGCGGACGGCAGCGTCATCATCGGCAGCAACCAGCCGGAGATCGGCCAGGGCGCGCGCACGGCATTGCCGATGCTCGTAGCGGAGGAGCTGGATGTCGACTGGTCGGCAGTCAGCGTCCGGCAGATGCCGCTCGGCATCGTCAAGACCGCCGACGGGTATGCCTGGAAGTACGGTGGGCAGGGTGTCGGCGGCAGTACCGGGCTGACTTCGAACTGGGATTACATGCGGGAAGTTGGCGCGACGGCGCGCTTGCAGCTGATGCGTGCGGCGGCGAATCGTCACGGTGTCGATGTCGGGCAATGCACGACGCGACCGGGCGTCGTCGTGTGTGCCGGCACGGAGATTCCCTATGGCGAGCTCGTCGCTGATGCGTCGTTGCTGCCGTTGCCCGAGGCGGCGCCACCCCTCAAGAATCCGGACGACTACCGCATCATTGGCACTGAACGCCGTACCGTCGATGCGCGGGAGATCGTCACGGGCGCGACAAAATTCGGCATCGACACGTCAATGCCCGGGATGCGATACGCGGTAATCGCACGGGCGCCGGTGCTGAATGCGCGCGTCAAATCATTCGACGATACGGCCGCCCGCAAGATTCCGGGGGTGCTCGACGTTTTCGTGATCCAGGGACCGGAGCCCGGCGCGCCTTACTTCATCCTGGCGAGCGGTGTTGCCGTGGTCGCAACGTCGACCTGGGCAGCGATCCAGGGCAGGAAGGCGCTCACGATCGAGTGGCAGCAAAGCCGGAATGCCGACGACAGCAGTGAACGGTTCTGGCAACAGAACGAAGCGATGATGGCTGGTCCCGGCCAGGTCGTGCTCGACGATGGCGATTTCGAAGGTGCGATGGCTGAAGCTGCCACGGTAATCGAGCGCCGCTACCGGGTGCCCTTCGTCGCGCACGCATCGCTCGAACCACAAAATTGCTACGCACACGTCGAGAAGGATCGCTGCCATGTCATCGCGCCGACGCAGATGCCGGCCGGCGCTTCCCGTTCCGCGGCGAGCGTGACCGGGTTGCCGCGGGAAAACATCCGTATCGACATGACGCGTGTCGGCGGCGGCTTTGGCCGGCGGCTGACCAACGACTACGTGGCAGAAGCCTGCATCATTTCGCAGAAGACGGGCTGGCCGATAAAGCTGCAATGGACGCGCGAGGACGACATGCAGCACGACTTCTATCGCCCGGGCGGACTGCACGAGCTGCGCGCAGGCCTTGATGCGGACGGCGATGTCACCGCCTGGATGCACCGGCTGGCCAGTGGCAGCAAGTACTATCGCCGACCGGATATGCCGGACGAGAATCTGTGGGAGGCGGAGCTTTACATCGACGATTTTCCGCGCCGCATCGTCGACAACCTGCGGCTGGAGTACTTCCACAACGCGATCGGTTTGCCGCGCGGCTCCTGGCGCGCACCGGCGCACAACGTCAACGCGTTCGTGGTGCAAAGCTTTCTTGACGAGATCGCTTATGAAACCGGCCAGGATACGCTCGAGTTCCGGCTCAACCTGCTCGGCGAGGAGCGCGAACTCGAGTACAGCAATCACGGTGGCCCGACCTTCAACCCGGGGCGCCAGGCGCGGTTGCTCGCCTTCGTCGCCGAGCGCATCGGCTATGGCAAGACGCTACCGGCCGGCAGCGGCATCGGCCTCGCGGCACATTTCACGTTCGGCGGCTACGCGGCGCATGCGATCGAGGTTACCGTCAGCGACTCGGGCGATCTCGCCATCGATCGCGTCGTCGCGGCAATCGACTGCGGCCTGCCGGTGCACCCGAATGCGGTCGAAGCGCAGTTGCAGGGTGCCACGATCGACGGGCTCAGTACCGCACTGGGACAGGAGATCACGGTCAGTGGCGGCAAGGTTGAGCAGACCAACTTCCACAACTACCCGCTCGCCCGCATCGCGATGGTACCGGCGCAGTTCGAGACGCACATCCTGCCGTATGACGACGTGCCGACCGGGGTAGGTGAGATCGGCCTGCCTTCCGCGGCGCCGGCCCTGACCAACGCCATTTTTGCCGCAACCGGCAAGCGCATTCGGCAACTGCCGATCGCCAACCAGCTGAAATAGGGTATCAGGCGATGCTGAGCTGGAACAGCAGGTAGTGGTCGATCAGCAGGGCGGCGAACAGGAAGCCCAGGTAACTGATCGAGAACCTGAACATGTTCATCGGCAGCTCCGCGTCATCGACCTGGCGCAGCATGCGGACGGCGTAGTTCAGGAAGAATCCGCCGAGGATGATCGCGGCGAGCAGGTAGATGATGCCGCTCATCCCGATCAGGTAAGGCAGGATCGTGACGAGCAGCAGCAGGATCGTGTACAGCAGGATCTGCAGCCGCGTGTAGGACTCGCCGTGAGTCACCGGCAGCATGGGGATCTCGACCTTGGCGTACTCTTCCTTACGGGCGATTGCCAGTGCCCAGAAATGCGGCGGCGTCCAGACGAAAATGATCAGGAACAGCAGCAACGCGCCGCTGTGTATCTCGTTGGTCACGGCGGTCCAGCCAAGCACCGGCGGCGCAGCGCCCGCCGCACCGCCGATGACGATGTTCTGCGGGGTCGCGCGTTTCAGCCAGACGGTGTAGATCACCGCGTAGCCGATCAGCGAGAAGAACGTCAAAACGGCTGTCAGCGGGTTGACGAGCAACGTGAGAATCAGCATCGAAATAATGCACAGCGCCGTCGCAAACACCAGCGCCGACTTCTCGGTTAGTTTGCCCTGCGGCAGCGGCCGGCCGCGCGTGCGCATCATCTGGATGTCGATGCGGGCGTCCAGTACATGGTTGTAAACAGCGGCCGATGATGCAGCAAGACCGATGCCCAGCGTGCCGAAAACGAGCGGCATGATGCCGGGCCAGCCGGGAACGGAGAGAAACATGCCGACAATCGCCGTGAACACGATGAGCATGACGACTCGGGGCTTGGTGAGCTCGTAGTAGTTGCGCCAGTCGATGTTGGTTTCTGCTTCCGTGTTCAATCCGGGTTCCGCTCAGCCAATACGGGACAATTCCAGCAGGTGATCGATGTCTTCGACCATGGCGCTCGGATCAATGTCTCGCGGAAAGTACATGACGAGGTTGCCGAGCGGGTCCAGCAGGTAGTAGCCATTTTCGCCGGGTATCGTCGGGTTCTTGTCTGTTATCAGGCCATAGAGATCGGCGTCCTGCAGCGCGATCAGGCCGGGATGTTCCTCGGCAAGCAGCACTGTATCGGGCGGCTGGTCACCGTGCAAGAACACGCGCACTAGCCGGTCCATCTCCTTGCCGAGCATCAGCCGCGACTGCCGCAGCGTATACAGCGAGAACTCGCAGTCCTCGTCGCACGGCCCGTCGTTGGCATACAGGAGGACCCAGTAGCCGTCGTTGATCGCATTCAGCGGCGAGCCGGGCAATTCGTCGGCGACGTTGATGATCGGCTCGAGCAATACGCCGTGGTTGGTGCGCCCGGTCGGCTGCAGGCCGGTGCCGGAAAAATACAGCCAGGCTGCCAGCACCAGTGGGCCGAGAAAGACTGCAGCGATCAGCAGCAGCTGTATGCGTCCCCGCCGTTTCGATGTTTCGTTCATGAATGAAAGCGCTTCTTGCGATAGTTCCAGACGAGCAGCGCGGACAGGACGATACCCATCGCGAACCACTGCAGTGCATAGCCAAAATGTTTGCCCGGCCCGAATTCGGTCGGCACCCACTGGCGCAGAAAGCCGTACTCCTCCTCGTGATCCATCAGCAGCACGAAAGGCTGGACGTCACGTCCCAGCGCTGCCGCGATCTCCCCGGTCGACGGGTAGACGGCGCCTTTCGGCCAGCCCGAGTCCGGGACGATGGCGGCGCCCATCTTGTAGCCGGCCCGCGGCAGCGAACCGGCGCGGCCATGGACCGTGACGCGCGTGTCCGGCAGGTCCAGGCGGCTGGTGTCGAGCGGCTCGGCCGTCTTCTCGATCCAGCCACGATTGACCAGCAGCACCGGCTCGCCGTCGTTGGCGACGAGCGGGGTCAGCACGTAATACCCGTAATGGCTGTTGACGATGATATTTTCGAGGAGGAACTGGTGGTCGCCGTCGTAGACCCCGCTCGCCTTGAGGCGCTGGTAGGGGCGGATTTCCATGCCGTCCTGCCACGCTGCGAAACCGGTCTCGTCACGAAACAGCTGCTGCTCGGCCCGCTTCTCGAGCCCGCGGCTGACCTGCCAGGCGCCAAGACCCGCGAACTGGGCAACCAGCAATGTGCCGATTACCAGCGGCAACCAGGTGGGCAGCGGCTTCTTCGCTTTCGGGTTCACGATATAATGGGCGCTCGCAGAGGTACTGCCATGAAAATCATCGTACTCGTATTGCTCGCTGCCATCGTCATCAGTCTCGGCACAGGCCTATTCTACCTGCGTCGCGAGGATGCCGACTCGCCCAAGATGCTGAGGGCCCTCGAAATCCGCGTCGGATTATCGCTGGTGCTGATCCTGTTCCTGGTCCTGTCGTACTACATGGGATGGATTCAGCCGCCATCCGGCTGACGGGTCGCTACATCCAGTAGACGAACACGTACAGGCCTACCCAGACCACGTCGACGAAGTGCCAGTACCAGGCAACTGCTTCGAACGCGAAGTGGTTGGTCGGCGAAAAGTGTCCTTTCAGCACACGCAGGAAAATAATCGTCAGCATGATGGCGCCGATCGTCACGTGCATGCCGTGGAAACCCGTCAGCATGAAGAACGTCGAGCCGTAGATACCCGAAGTCAGTTTCAGGTTCAGCTCGTGGTACGCATGAATGTACTCGACGCCCTGCATGTAAACGAACACGAAGCCGAGGATAAAGGTCGCCGCCAGGAACACGGCAAGCCGCGTCCGCTTCTGCGCCAGCAACGCGTGATGCGCAATCGTCACCGTCACACTACTGCTCAGCAGCAGGGCCGTGTTGATCAGCGGCAGGCCGAACGGCGACATGTATTCGTACTCACCACCGACATTCCCCGGTCCGTTGGTCGGCCAGGTGCTCTCGAAACCGTCCCACAGCAGCAGGTTCGTGAAGAAGTTGTTGCTGGCGCCGCCGAGCCACGGCACCGACATGTTGCGGGCGTAAAACAGCGCGCCGAAAAACGCGGCGAAAAACATGACCTCGGAAAAGATGAACCACAGCATGCCCTGGCGGAACGACTTGTCGACCTGGTGGTTATAGAGGCCATTCTGGCTTTCACCAATAACCGTACCGAACCAGCCGGTGAGCATGAAGATCAGCACCGCGAGGCCGGCCAGCATGACGTAGAAACCGAACTCGGCGCCGTTCAGCCAGCTCGATACGCCGGTCATCAGGAGCAGGAGCCCGGCGGAACCGATAACCGGCCAGTGGCTGCCATGGGGGACGTAGTAACGGTCGTCAGTGTGTGTCGTCATGTCTGGTCTCTGAAGCTGCTCGCCTACTGCGAGTTGTTGGCCGCCGCGCGGGCGGTATCATAAAACGTATATTGCAAGGTGATCGTGTCCACGTATTCCGGCAGGTCCGGATCCACGATGAACTGCAACGGCATGGCGCGCTGTTCGTTTGCCATGAAGTCCTGGCTCGTGAAGCAGAAACACTCGATCTTGGTGAAATGCTCCGCGGCGCTGATCGGCGCAACGCTCGGTACCGCCTGAGCCACCTTGTCCTCACCGGTCAAGTTTTTGGCCGTGAATGTCGCAAAGTACATCTTGCCGGGGTGAACGGTCATGCTGTCCACGTCTGCCGCAAACTCGAACGGCGCGTAAGAATTGACTGTCGTGACAAACTCGACGCGAATCTCCCGCGACAGGTCGGGCGCCTCTGTGACGGCCACGGCCGTGTCGTTGGTGCGCCCACCGAAGCCGGTGATTTCGCAAAAGACGTCGTACAACGGCACCAGCGCGAAGCCGAAAGCGAACATCGCGACCGCGAGGATTAACAGGCGGCCGGTCAGCGAACGGTTTTCGCGTTTCGTGTTGTCTTCTTCAGTACTCATCAGGAACTCAGGAACGCAGTACGCCCATCATGATAAAGCCGACATAGAACGCGATCGCGATTGCCGCCACGATCAGTGTCGTGCGGCGAATCTTTTTCCTGCGTTCTGCGTCGTCCATTGTCACTCAAAAGACTCGTTGGCAATGCGGGCTTTCGGCGGCGTGTCGAACGTGTGGTACGGCGCCGGCGAAGGCACGGTCCACTCGAGGCCATGCGATCCTTCCCATACCCGGTCGGTTGCCTTCTCGCCCTTGCGCGCGGTCAGCAGTACCCACACGAAGATCAGCTGCGACAAACCGAAGCCGAAGGCGCCGATGCTGGCAATCGTGTTGAAGTCGGCGAACTGCGTCGAGTAGTCGGGAATGCGACGCGGCATGCCGGCCAACCCCAGGAAGTGCATCGGGAAGAACGTCAGGTTGACGAAGATCGTCGATGCCCAGAAATGAACCTTGCCGAGTGTCTCGTTGTACATGTGCCCGGTCCACTTCGGCAGCCAGTAGTAGGCGCCGGCCATGATCGCGAACACCGAGCCCGGCACCAGCACGTAGTGGAAATGTGCGACGACGAAATAGGTGTCGTGGTACTGGATATCGGCCGGGGCGATCGCGAGCATCAGGCCCGAGAAACCGCCGATCGTGAACAGGAAGACGAACGCCAGCGAAAACAGCATCGGCGTCTCGAACGTCATTGCGCCGCGCCACATCGTCGCCACCCAGTTGAAGATCTTCACGCCGGTCGGAACGGCGATCAACATCGTGGCGAACATGAAGAACAGCTGGCCGGTCAACGGCATGCCGACCGTGAACATGTGGTGCGCCCAGACGATGAAAGACAGGAACGCGATACAGGAGGCTGCGTACACCATCGAATCGTGGCCGAACAGTTTCTTGCGTGCGAAGGTCGGGATGATTTCCGAGACGACGCCGAAGGCCGGCAGGATCATGATGTAAACCTCGGGGTGACCGAAGAACCAGAAAATGTGCTGGAACATGACGGGATCGCCGCCACCCGCTGCGAGGAAGAAACTCGTACCGAAGAACTGGTCGGTCAGCAGCATGGTCACGGCGCCGGCCAGTACCGGCATTACCGCGATCAGCAGGTAAGCGGTAATCAGCCAGGTCCAGACGAACATCGGCATCTTCAGAAGCGTCATGTCAGGCGCACGCATGTTGATGATCGTGACGATGACGTTGATGGCGCCCATGATCGAGCTGAGGCCCATCAGGTGCACCGAGAAAATCAGGAACGGGAAGGCGTTACCGGTCTGCAGCACCAGCGGCGGGTACATTGTCCAGCCACTGGCCGGCGCTCCGCCTGGCATGAACAAGGTCGACAGCAGGATGCCGAACGCAATCGGCAAGATCCAGAACGACCAGTTGTTCATGCGTGGCAACGCCATGTCCGGCGCACCGATCATCAGCGGGATCATCCAGTTGGCGAGGCCGACGAACGCAGGCATGACGGCGCCGAAGACCATGATCAGCGCGTGCATCGTGGTCATCGAGTTGAAGAACTCCGGGTGCACGAACTGCAGGCCGGGAATGGCGAGCTCGGAGCGAATCACCATCGCCATCGCGCCACCAATGAAGAACATGGTGAGGCTGAAGATCAGGTACATCGTGCCGATGTCCTTGTGATTCGTCGAGAACAGCCAGCGGCCGATGCCCTTTGCCGGGCCGTGGTCGTCGTGTTCGTGTGCGTCTGCTACAGCAGTAGTCATACCTGGTTACTCCGAGAAATTACTGTGTGCGGGCGAGGGGCGCTGCTTCCTCGCTGCGGGTGTCGACCCAGGCCTGGTAGGCCTCGGGTTCTACGACTTCGACAACGATCGGCATGTAGCCGTGATCCTTGCCGCACAATTCTGCGCACTGGCCGCGATAGGTACCGACTTCGTTGGCCCTGAACCAGGCTTCGTTGACGATACCGGGGACAGCGTCTTTCTTGATGGCGAGGTCCGGTACCCACCATGAATGCACGACGTCGTTCGATGTCATCAGCACGCGAACTTTCGCGCCCACCGGCACGACCAGTGGGTTGTCCACCTCGAGCAGGTAGTTATCGACGGAGTTGACGTCGATGCCGGAGTCGCGGGGACGTGCCTCGAGGCTCGGTCGCGCCAGGCTCGAGTAGAAACCGATACCTTCGTCCTGGTAGCGGTAATGCCACTTCCACTGGTAACCGGTGATGACGATCGATACGTCGGGGTCGCGCGAGTCTTCGAGTTTGACCATCGTCTCGGCAGCGGGCACGGCCATCAGCAGCAGGATGACGACGGGGATCGCAGTCCACATCACTTCCGCCGCGGTGCTGTGCGAGAACGTGGCCGGTTTCACACCCTTTGATTTGCGATGCTTGAACAGCGAAATGATCATGACGCCGAAGACGACGATGCCGATGCCGACGCACCACCAGAAGACCATCATGTGGAGACCGTAGGTTTCCGCGCTGAGTTCAGTAACGCCTTTGGGCATGTTCAGCTCCCAGGCGGCACTGGCCGCCGAAGCGAAAAACAGCCCGAGGAGGCCCAAAATCGATTTTCGAATCATTAGTTATTCACCCTGCAACCGCCGCGACGACCGCATTTCTATCTCAATTTCCGGATGTGACGAATACTGGAAATGCCAGCGAGCGCTGGCCCGGTGACACCGGGAATTCGTCTGTTGGCCGGTTTGACCGCCGTATCGGCCAAAAAAGCTCGCGCAGTGTACTCAAATAGGCGCACCCATGCAATCCTGCCAACTGGAAACGAGTTGAGATTAATTCTTATTTAACAAGGGCTTAGAATGACGTCGTGGAATCCGGTTCGCGTCGATAGCGAAGTTTCCGCCCTGCGGCCGCGGCCCGCTGCCCCAGCAGTGACCGTAGACGAGCTCGAGGTCCAGCTCGAACCTGCCGCCGGAGCCGAGTGCATCAACCATACCGCCGAACCGCCTGCGGCCGGTCAGCCCCGGCGCTCGCCCGCTGAGCGTATTGCGTCCGCCGACACGGGTCAGGTCGTCGAACAGGCGGTCGGTGCTGTCGTAACTGACGGCGAGCCGATCGACGTCCAGTACCGGGTCGGCCAGGCCGGCGCGCACCAGCCCGTCGCCGATGTCGTGCATGTCGGGAAAGCGCAGGACGTGCTCGCCGTCATCGACGGCCGACCACGCGCGCGCCACCTCGCGCAGGCTGTCCGGGCCAAGGCTCGCGAAGGCGAACACGCCGCCTTTTCGCAGTGTGCGGGCCACCTCGGCAAACACCGGTTGCGGATCCGGGAACCACGGCAGCAACTGGTTGGCGACGATGAGATCGAACGTGGCGTCGGCAAACGGCAGGCGGCCGGCGTCGGCCTGCACGAACGCTGCGCGCGCAAACCAGGGTTTCAGCTTCCGGGCGCGCACGAGCATCGCGTGGCTCAGGTCCAGTGACACGACCTGCGCCCGCCTGAAGCGCTTGCGCACCAACCGTCCCGTGGCGCCGGTGGCGGCGCCGAGATCGAGGACGCGTTCCGGTTCGAGGAGCAGCGGCGCCAGCCGGGCAAGCAGGCCCTCCCGCGTAACCGCGTGCACGAAGTCGGCCTCGTCGAAAACGGCGGCCGCGCGGTCGAAGCGGCGTCTTGTATCGCAGAGGGAGAGCATCGGCAAACGGTACCACCTTTTCCCGGCGAAGCAGGCCGATTCACAGCTGGTCGATGGCGGGCACAATCGCCGATGCTTGGGCCACGATGCTGCGTGAATTGGAAGAAGCCCTGTTGCCCCGGCGCTGCGCTTTCTGTGGCACCAGGACGCGCGAAGGCGAGGGCCTTATCTGTCGCGGTTGCGACGATGACCTGCCGCGGATCGAGTCACCGCCGCCGCCATCCTCATCGCCATTCAGGTACGTCGTTGCGCCTCTCGCGTACGAGTTCCCGGTGGACGCCGCGATCAAGGCACTGAAATTTCGGCGGCGGCTCTACTATGGGCCGGCACTGGCACAACTGTTGTGCGATGCCGCCGCCGGGCTCCCCGACGATATCGATGCCGTGTTGCCGGTGCCGTTGCACTGGCGACGCAAATTCTTTCGCGGCTTCAACCAGGCGCGCGAACTGGCGATGCCGCTGGCAAGGAAGCTGCGTGTGCCGCTGGTGGACAACGTAACGCGAAAGCGCGCGACGCCGTCGCAGTCGGGACTGCATGCCAGGGAGCGCGCCAGGAACCTGCGCGCAGCATTTGCCGTCCGCGGCGACCTGCCGTACCGGCACGTGCTGATTATCGATGATGTCATCACGACAGGCGCGACCGCGCGGCAACTGGCGAAAGCGTTGCTGCGGGCAGGCGCAGGCAGCGTCAGCGTATTGGCCGTCGCGCGGGCATAGTAGCGGGTACGACCGGCGGGTTACCGGCTGCCAAACACGGCATCGACGAGCGCCGTATCGAAATACTCGGTGACCTCGGCGATCCTGCCGTCGGCGATTTCCATCGTTTCGTTGCACGCTTGACCGGCAGGCCTAATAGATACTAAACAAGCCAGTGCCCGAAAAGGTAACCGGCGGGTCTGTTCCGACAATGACCGGCCCGGTCTCGTAAATCGCGTGACCCACCAACGCACTGAAT